>Ga0209800_10001640_pt1 | contig 22429 bp, 26 predicted proteins | sample Higcelweek8metaG_FD_187174 | JGI IMG/M metagenome (GOLD analysis project Ga0209800, IMG submission 187174) | Freshwater pond sediment microbial communities from the University of Edinburgh, under environmental carbon perturbations - High... | ecosystem: Environmental > Aquatic > Freshwater >...
TTTTTTGTCAATGTTTTTTTGCCTTAAAATAATTTGACACTATGAATGAACGTGTTAAAAATAGTTTTATAATTTACAATCCTAAAACAAGGAGCATTTCCGATGCAAATTTTTGTTAAAAGCAGCAACAAAGAGAATTCATATAGTATAACTGTTTCATCAACCGAGAGCGGTCTGGTGATGACCTGCTCCTGTCCTGCCGGAGAATTAGGCCAGTTTTGCAAGCATAAGGCTGCTGTAGTCTCCAAACACTCCGCAATTCTTTATGACAATAACCAGATTGATACTTTTAATAAAATATCCAGTCTTCTTGATAAAACAAAACTCCCTGCACTGCTCATGCAGATTAAAGATTCGGAAAAAGAACTGGAGGCCATGAAAAAGAACATTAGAAACATGAAAGTACAAATTGCCAGATTAATGAGAGACGGAGCTGACCAATGAAAATTCATCCACATAAAATTGAACGTGACTATAATCTAATTGCAGAGTTCGTTGACGGTTTCGCCTCTGGCTGGAAAATGGCAGTCCCAGAAGCTTTCAAAGAGGCTCTTGATATAAAGTTAGCTGAGAGAGTAATCAAAGAGAAAACAAATGGAGTCACAAAAAAGAGAACAACATTAGTATGGACTCAAGGGCTTCTGTATGATTTTCATGTAGGTGACACCATCTATGATACGAAACTTGGATATGAGAGATGGAGTGAAGCTCTGAAGCATATTAAATTCTATGTTCAGGTTCAATCTGCACGGCCATCTATATTCGTTCAAGCTGAGAAAGAAGATGGCAAAATAGTCAAAAAACAATATGTAGATCATGGGCTCGTACAATTCAGGGTTTATCGGCCAAACGAAGATAAAAGCTCTGTAAGAGAATGTGAAATGCTTGAATGTACTCAAGAGGCGTTTGTCTCACTCCTTCAAACTGGGATAGTCCGCATAAAAGGCAATACAGAGGTTGATTTATTTGCCTGATTTTTCATGAAAGATTTCTCTTTGTGTCAACATTTTTTTCTCTTGATATATGGATGCATAGTAAATACAATATTAAATAATGTAGAATTTGAATTTTAACTGGAAAATAACTTATGCAAGAAAAATCATTAAGCGAGATAGATAACAAAGTTGTAAAAAAATTACTTGAAGACATTCTTGCACTAATAAAAAAACAGGAAAAAAGAAACAGGACTTTTCATACATTGCATATGCTTGTATTCAACGAAATTTTAAAAACAAGCCCTGACTTACATTTAGAAATAACGCAAGCTCTTGAAGAACTTGAACTTACAGCAAGCTCATCTTTATTTGATAAAGAGGCTATTAAAGGGTACATTGAAGCTATGAAGGTTCCTGTCGATGGTTGATTCAAATGTGATTCACTTGTTTCGAGAAGACAAGCATGAAATAGATGATATTGAGAAACGAATCCAAGAAATGGGCAAGGTGCCAGATATGTCAGACGACTCAAAATATATTGATCAGAGGTTTGAAAATGTTGATCTGAAACTGGAAATCCAGGAACAGAAATTTACATCAACATTAGACAGGCTTTGTGATAAAATAGATAACCTTCAGACCACCATCAATGATGTTAAAAATGATTTAAATAATGTCAAAAATGAATTCAAAGAAGATGGCAAAAAGACCAGAACATCTGTTTTTATTACCGTTGTTGCTTCATTGTTTACTCTTTTTGTCGGTTTAGGTGGAATACTTTTCATGATCAACCAGCTACAAAGTTCATGGATACAGGAATATCTCTCTGTTTACTCAAAAGCTTTGGAGGCGTTAATTACTTCTGTGAAATGAAAGCAACCAAGTTGCCCCCCTCCTAACGCCTCACACACACTCCCCTCAATACGGTATCTCAGATCGCTTGACGCTAACTCTTTGTTTATCCTCTGCACTCATTATGTATTTTCTTGCCCAAGAATTGCTGATTGTTTGACACTATATCTTTTACAGGTTCGAAATGGGTAGGGAAAAATGTTGGAGAGTTGAAAAATATATTTACATATAGTACGTGAAATTGTCAGTATGTTGCGATACTTATTTCTAATATTGTCGTTTTAAAAAAAATAATTAAATTTAATTATTTAACTATTGATTAAAATATTAATATGGATTATATTTTTACTGTCTTGTAAAATTAATAATAGAGCAACGGAGGAGACATGTTACGACGACACAGTGAGCAACTATTTCAAAGGCTGGACGAGCTATATGCTAATGGAACTACCTACATAAGCTGGGGAGAATTATATCATTGGTATAACATTAAAAGATTAGCCAAAACTCCTTGGAGAGACATTAAAGGAGGCTGGGAACAGCTATTGGAGGAGAAGGGGGAACAATACTTAGATCCTAATATAGCTCAACTTGAAAGTGGTGTTGCATTTTTTTTTAGTAGAGAGCCTAAAACTTTAAGTGACTTAGCCGAATGACAGATGAGCATCACATTTAGAGGATGAGGTGAAAATTGGGGACAAGTCTATTTATATAGACTAAATATGAATAGACCTGTCCCATTTTTTATGGATATATGTGTTTTGTCACCTGAGTGCAGCCACGAGGGGAATATACCTTGTATGGGTTGAGAATGATATGAAAAAAGAAGCTAAAGATCTTCAGTCACAGAGAAATCATGTTCAAAACCTGCTCTTGAAAGATACAACATAAACTGATGTAATAAATCATCAGAATATGGAGATTTTAGACGCTTTGTTCTACTGATCCCAAAGTCAAAACACCTTTTTGATTGAGTATATGGTTTTTGAGAGATTCCTTTTACACAGTTGTATAAAGATAATTGAGGCTTTATATTTTTTATTACATCTTTGATATCGTTTGAGATGGATAGTTCCTTATTAATACTATCAAACGCATCATAGCATTTTTCAAGTTTAAGGAAGCCCTTTTTTGTTTCTTTATAGTGCTTTTTTAATGAGTCTTGTAAAAATTCTTCGCATGGAATTTTATCTAAATCTAAATCTATTTTACTGCAACCATCTGCGTTAAAAACACATAGGTCCAAATAATTCAGATCTATAGTTACATATGAGGGGAAATATAAAAAATATTCTTGTGTATCATCAAGAAATGCTCGGACTTTTAACTTTTTATATGCTTTTTTTAACTCATCATATTCAGATTTTAATTTATCGTATTCAGATTTTAATTTATCATACTCAGATTTTTCGGTATTATCATCAATAGGAGTATTTTTCTGTAACTCATTTTTTTGTAATGGTACAATCATACCAGCAATTAATTCTGGAGTCCTTTTTCCATTACTCCTTATTGAAAGATTACATGGCTGTACCAACAATATATATCTTTTGTCATTGATCTTAAAAATATCACCATTAGCTAATGGATAGTGAAGCTTGTTGATTAATGCACTACCATAATAAAGTTCATCTTTACGGATTGATTTTATTTCTTTTTTGTTAAATTGAGTTTTAGCACCTGTCTCAATTTTTTCAAATTCTCTAATATTACTAATGTTCGCAGTAAATTTGCTTCTTTGTTTTCCATCAGATATACATTCTTTAAATCTTTTATCTAATAGTATATTCGTAAGCCGGAAAAAGGTATCAATCTCCCACACTCCCTCTTTTTCTGAACTTTTTTGGACAATATGATTAAATATTTCTGGTGACATATCTGATAAATATTTACTTGTATTATCAAAAGATTCTTTAATAATATCAATAGATTTAGTTTTTAAATCTTCAATTGCTGTTACCGTAAGAGCATTACGCATACCCTCAGCAAGCCCGGCCATGCCTTCTTCGGAATGTCTTTTTTTGGAAATGGTATAAAAACGTTTAAACTCTATCCCCCGTTCAGAAATCTCTTTTCTTTTTTTATTTTCGTCTTCAATGGAAAAAGTATGTGAAAAAAGCCCACAGTAAATTTTTTCTGCATGTTCGCCAGTCAAGATATCTTTCGCTAACTCAACGCCATCAAATGTACAGCCCTCAAATTCGATATCAAACAAGCAGAGCATTTTTTTATCATCTGTCAATATTTTCAGTAATTCCGCTTTACGCTCTTGCCATTGATTAGGTGTAAATGCAATCTGTTCAATCATCTCTTTTGGCAGATTCAATGGGAAATTGTAAACAAGTTTAGAATTCTCTATATCGTCAACCTTTCCCTCCTCATTTTTTAATTCTGAAAGATATTTTTTCTTTTTTTCTTCTGTTAAGCTATCCCACAGTGCTTCAATATATTGGTGAAACGGTGCTGTTGGTAAATTCCATTGAATCTGACTCAGTTGTTTCTGTAATTGTTCATTTCTAACAACATAGGCTGCTTTAAGTGCTCCTATAAAATAGCCTTTTTCATGTTCTATATCATTTTTATCATCAATATATACAAGATACTTAATTTTTAAAAGTGTCATAAATCGAGATATCGCATTTAAAGCTACGCTTGTGGAATCCTCTGGCATTTGAATAATCCTATTCCTTGGTCATTTGATAATATTTGAAAAATTAATTAAAAATATATATTTGCGATTATGATGATTGTTTTTTGGATCAACTGTTATCATACATCCAATTGAATCAAGAAGTTGCTGAACTATGAATAATCCTAAACCTCGCCCTAACTCTCTGGGCTTCATAGTGGCAAATGGCTCAAAAAGAGTATTTTCAATCGAATTAGCAATTCCATATCCATTATCGTAGATAGAGACCCATGGTTTCTCAATAATTATGGTTATTCGTGATTCTTCACCAGGTGTGTCCTTCTGCTTGTCTAATAACCAATATTCCGAGTTATTTAAAATATTATCTATAATTTGGGTAAGTTTACCTTTATTAATGTTAATAGCAAAATTGTCAACGGTTTTAATGTCCAGTTTTATACCTGATTTCTCAAATTTTTTCTCGTAGTAGTTTTTTTCTTCGGTAAAATAATTTAAAAGATCAATTTCCTGGTTTTTCTCTCTTTTATATTTCAGAGTAGGATCAACATGTTTTTGTAGAGTCCTTAGCCCTGAGATCGCTGTATTGACATATTCAATCAGGATAAAAGCATCTCTACTTTTAAATGTACCTTTTTGAAGTTTGTTGGAAAAAACAGCTACTCTATCACTTAGGCTATCAGCAACATTATTGAATTCATGACTAATAGATTCTGCAAGCAAACCAATTGCGGCTAAAGAAGAAAAATTTTCCAGTTGTTCTTCTAAAATCTCAATTTTTGGTTTTAAAACATCAATAATCTCTGGTAAAAGCTCTGACGCTTCAATAATTGGTGTCATTTGAATAATAGTATCTTCAATCAATTTGAGTTCATTAAAGATATTTTTAACTTTTTCTGCAACCTGCCGTTCAATATCTGTTGCAAAAATTGGATCGTCTTCTACCTTCATTAAATAACTGGAAGTATCTTGTTTTATTTTTTCAATTGTTTGCTTTGTTTGAGAAAATTGGAATTTTATATTTTTGACAGAATTTGCGGTATTGTTAATGGAATCAAAAGCCTGTGATACCGTTTTGATTTTGTTGTTTGCGGTTACTATCTTCTCAAGATACTCATTGTACTTTCGTCTTATGCTCTCTAAAAATCCAGAGCACTCATTACGAATTAAAAATGACAATTCTAAAAAATTCTTTGAGTATGGAGTTTCAATAAAACCATTTCTATCTGTTTTATCCCTAAGATTCGAATTTACCCCTTCATCAATAGCAAAGTAGCCTATTGTATTATGTGGCCTTAAGCCATAATATGAACCCCCAGAAGTTTGAGCTGCTCCCAATTTCATCCAGTCCAAACCAGAACTAAAACCATATGGTTGTACAGCAAAGCCATTTCTGTAAATTTTTATTCCTACTTGATTTTTAGCGAACTCTTTAAAATTTGATAGGCTATCGAATGCACTATTTTTTTCTTCATGGTATGTTTTAGAGCTAAAGTTGAACTCATCTATTTCTCCAAAAAAATTTCCTGGGTTTGCCTTATGATTACCATCATACTCTAATTTAGAAACCTCTTGATCAAAATCTATTTCCTTTTTAAAACCTAAAAAATAGTTTTGGTTTGGTGTTGCAAAGAATTGGTTCTCATTATTAGATTTATTATAATGTGACAAAAAAAAATCACTGAATTTCTTTCCTTTGTCACCTGCAATAAACCGAATATATGAATCTAAGCTCTTTTTTGTATTGCCAATTAATTTTTCCGGTTTTATTTTGCCCTCAACAATCAATTTATTCCCATCAAAATAAAACTTGAACCTACTTATAGCAAGATCCCGTAAGTTTTCATTTTCTTGGCTTAGATCTATATTGTCAGAATTAATCGTTAAATAAACTTGAAAAGGCTTATTCTCTTGGTAGGGGGATATCATCATACTTAGCTGGGCTTTGAACCGCTCTAAATTACTACTTTTCCAAACATTGGGTTGTTTTAAATTCAGTAAAACTATTTCCGTGCCATTAGGTTCATTGGTTGTCTGTTCTGATACTTGGACAGGTACTTCACTCAACTTTGGACTGCTTTCAAAATCTTTCCAGTTAAAAGAAACTATTACCTTATTTTGGGTTCCTTCTTCGATTGTTTTGATTTCGCAGAATTCTGCCAGTCTTTGGGTGCTCAGTCTTCCTAACCCTTTTTCTCCTAATGGCGTTCTTCCTTTTGGAGTTTTTGCATTTCGGGACTTCATTTCACGTTTTGATGAATAAGAGATCAAAAGCCAAGATTTCACTATGGTCTCTTTGTTCATGCCAAATCCATCATCTTTAATGGTTATAAAACCATTATGATTGGGATATTGAGCTGAGTCGGCATTATAGCTGCCAGATGTATTAAGTTCTATGCTGACCCATGTTGCATCGGCATCGTAAGAATTCTTAACAAGCTCCATCAAGGCAGTGATCTCATCCGGGACAAGCTCTTCTCCCAACTGTCTTACAACATGAGGGTCTATGTCGAATCGATGTCTTTCTTCCATTGAGTTTATCTTTTGAAAATCAATACGTTCTCTTTTCCCATTGTTTTACTAATATTATTTCTGGAGGGCATTCGCTTATTTTGAATTTCTCTTTTTAAATCAACTATTTGCCCGACACCGTAGAATTCTAATAGTTCTTTTAGTATCAAAGTATTGTGTAATTCTTTGCCACCAACATGCCTATTCCCAATTGTAAAAATTAAATAACCATCTTTATTTATTGAGTTTACAATGTTTTTGATAGATTTGTTAAAATCATAAAAGAAATAAAGGACTTTATTAATTTTGCTATGATCATTAGAGTCAAATGAACAATAAAATTGCTTTAATTCATTTGAAATGGAAAATAAGTTTTCTTTAATATCTAATAAGTTTTGATAAGCTTTACCGCCTAAACTCCTCGTATCAATTTCAGCGGTCGTTTTTAGGCAATCGCTATCAATATCAGGATCAATATCTTTCAAATTAATCCACTGCAACGGTAAATAAGAATATTGACCATACGTTACTGTTGTCTTGTTGTCTCCGTATGGTGGCGATGTTAATAGTAAATCAAACTTTTTAAGGCTTCTAATCCTTTTTGCTGAATCACCCAACTTCAGAGTTATATTTTTTATGTACTTATCTTTATGCAACCAACCACAGTCATTCAACATGGTTCTATATTGAGTTATGTCTTTCATATTTCTATTTGAAATTTCAGAGAACATTTTTATGGGAGACATTCTTCTTAATTCAATTTCACTTTTAGGCCTAACATGTAGCTTAAATGTAGATGTTCTATCGTTACTTGAGAGCCTTATGGTTTCAGCAAATGCAACCCATAAAAATTTTCTAAATAACAATTGCTTCTCAGACATAATGCCACGTCTGATTTTTGATAATTCAATTTGAACATCAGATTCAAACCATTTATCCAAATTAGTGAAAGATACTTCAACCTTTTGATTTTTGTCTTCTAAAATTTTATTCAAAACCTCTTTTAATCTACATGTTGAACCTTTAATATAAGGTCCAGTTTTTACTTGGCTAATTAATAGAGATAATGGATTAATATCTTGGCCAAATATATTAAATCCATATTTCATTGAAGTGGCAAAAGAAGTGGCAGAGCCCATATATGGATCTATTATCCAAGGATCACTTGGTAGTAGATTAAGGACAGCCTTTAGTATAGGTTCTTGAACAGATGGTACCATCATTGCTGGATATTGGAACAATCTATGAACATAATCTCTTCTGTTATGGTTGGCACCATTGAGAATGTCAGTGTCAAGATTATTAAAACAATCAATTATTTCCTGTATAACTTGGGCCATTTATAGTACTTTCCAGCGTTTAATGAGAGATTTATTTATTGAAGATATGAGTTATATAACCATAATATAGAACTTTAGCAATTCTAAAAAATACATTGCGTGGAAAAGAGGGGGACAGATTTGTTTTACAGTGCAAGATTGATTTAAAGAGTTATGTTCACCGTTAGTTCTCTTTGATGTAATCGTTTTTTTAAATGCCATATAATAAGCAATACAAATATATTGACAATAAATCAACATAGCTTTATATTTTCTGCATGACTAATAAAACTCACTTTGAATGGGATGAACACAAAGATAAGACCAACCAGGAAAAACATGGCGTCTCATTCGCTTTGGCTCAATCAGCTTTTTTAGACCAGAACCGTATTATCTTGGAGGACTTGAACCATAGTGCCGATGAACAAAGATTTTATTGTCTGGGCAAGATCTCTGACGGGATTTTGACTGTAAGATTTACTTATCGCTCTAATACAATCAGAATCCTCGGTGCTGGATACTGGAGAAAGGGTAAAAAAATCTATGAAAAAGAAAATAGAATACACAGATGAACCTATGGACAACGTGAAGGTGATATCCGATTTCTTGCCATCTCCTGAAGAGTTGGTCTTAAAAGATCAAACTGTGAAGATTACACTCTCATTGAGCAAGTCCAGCGTTGATTTTTTTAAGAAAGAGGCAAAAAAGTATAACACCCAATATCAAAAAATGATCCGTCGCCTTCTGGATGATTATGCAACTCATCAGGCATAAGAGACTTTGAAGCTAATAAGCCTACCCTCTTCAACTCTTTCAACCAGGAAAGAGTCTATGCAGCCTCATTGTTGTTTTATCTGAATCATTTCCACACTCTTTATCTGCATGTTCAGATGCCTGAGCACACACAGATCATTAAGACATTTATGATACCTGACTCTTGCTCCATCATCCCAGGGCTTGGTAGTTATAATTTTGGTTTTCAGGCCACAAATCGGGCAAATAGCTCCTGAGTAAGAAGTATATTCAACCCCTTGTTCAGCTATACTCTGTACTTTTTTTATTACTGCTATCACAGCGCTTGTATGGCCCATATCCCCTCCAATCATTGTCTCAACTCCAGAAATCCCCACCACCTGTGAATGGATTTTCAACAACCTCTTTTTTCCTGACCACAACCTCCTGACTGGCTTCCAGAAGCAGGTTAACCCCACCGCCCGGCCACTCCCAATCCGCTACAATGGAGGCCATGCACTCGCAGTCAAGATAGTGGTTTGCCGCACTGGAACTCTTTTGCATCCACTTTTCAACCCCGCGGTCATCAATCTGCTTCTCTTCTGCCAGGATCTGCTTTGCATAACTCTCATCAGTATCAGCATGAAGGAAAGCGCCACCAGGCAACCCCTCCATTGCCTTTTCCAGACGCATGAAGAACATATCCTTGAGCTTGTCAGTATCAAGCAGAATATTGCGCATACCAGCTCTTAACGGTTTGCCTGATGGAGTTTTGTTCAGAGGGTTTCCAATTCTCATTTTTGACGGCAGAGGGTTGGAAGAGCCCTTAACACCCCAGACCCTGCACCCCATGCCATACCCCATCCGGCTCTGTAGCCACAGATATGTCTCTTCAGTTGAGGATACGTTGGAGGAGTATTTGCCTCCGCCAGTGTCAATTGCCGCTCTCCAGATCCCGGAAATATGGCCACACCCATCAACCGGATATCTTTTTTCAAACAGCAGTTGATCAACATCTGCCCAGGAGTCGAGATACCCGTAATCAACCAGCCAGGATGTGTAATCCTTTGCCCAGGCTCGCACAACAAACCAGAACCCGTGTTTCTGTACATCAATTCCGGCTGTAAGGGCCACTGCTTTTGACGGTACTGTCTGACGGGCAAGAGATGTGCAGCACTGGAGAATATCGCTGTATTCAGCAGTCACAACCACGTTTTTCCACGGTTCAGCAGCATAATTGTTCCGAAAATCCCTCAGTTTGATCCTGTTTTTCTGCCCACGCAGAAAAGCAGCAGCACTTTCCGACAGACTGACAAAGAAAGAGATCCATGCAGGCAAAAGAAAACCCACTTTTTTAGGGGCATATGCCTGCATATATGCCGGAACAGTCAGATTAAACTTGCCTCTGGAACGCCACTCTCCGGCTCTTACTGCCCGATTTCTCACCTCATCATCCCATTTCGCCTGGCAGAACTGACACTCGTACCAGGCAAGCAGCTTTGACTCCACGGTTTCCGGATCTGCCTCTCCACCTTCCGGCCATTTTATCTGCTCAAAGACCATCACCTGATGCTGGCCACAGTGCGGACACTTGGCATAAAAATCAAAGATCACCTGAGCTTCAGTGTTAAGGGCCTGCCAGATTGGCCCTGTTTCCACAGACGGGGTGGAGAGCTTCCAGATTTTAGCCTTTCCACGTCTTCTGTATGTGGTTGTCCTCTTCTCTCCAAGGGAGATCGGGTCAGACTCTGTTTTTGATGCTGCCGAAGGGTATTTGTCTGTCTCATCAAAGACAACATACCGGATAGGGTCAGATGCCAGACTTGTAGCTGAGTGAGCCCACCCGATTGAGATGGATGTGTGCTTTAAAGAGAGTCCAAGGTTTGTCTCATCGTTCACAGCTCCGGTCATCAGCCGCCTGAGCCTCGGGCTCTCTTTGAACATGGGGATCACCCTTGTTCTGAGCTGCTTTTTTGCAGATGATTCATTAGGGTAAACATACCGTACCGGCCCAGGCTCCCGGTCAGTGCGCTTGCCAATGCAGTTATGGACAGCTTCGGATCCTCCTGACTGAACGCATTTGCACAGAATCACTGTCTGCACACACTCGTAATCAGCAGCATCCATGATATCTACCAGGTACGGGGTGACAATGTTCTTCCATGGCCCCTTCATCTCCGATTCTGACACATACCGGTACTTTTCTGCCCAATCGCTGGTTTTCATGGATTTGAGCTTTCTCAATATCCGCTTTTCAGCAAATGAGAGTGAGAATTTCAAAGGTTTGCTGCCCTGTTCCCTGATCAGGTTGACGTAGGCTTTTGGCATCCATGACGGTATTTTTACACTGAGTTGCACTGTTTTAAGCCTCCTCTATCTCAAGATCAGAGCCTGATTCATCCATTGAATAATCAGAATCAGTCTCTGTGATTGAATCATCAGCATCAGGATCAGGGTCAAACATGAAATCAAGAGAAAAGCTGTCAGTGTGAGCCATCTTGTTCATCATGAAATCCAGTTTGCGCTCCACAAAGTTCTTGGCATTATTGATTTTGCGGATATCTCCACCCATCATGTGACAAAGATCAGCCATGATCATGTCCATAAGCTGCCTGAAGTTGATATCAAGCACAGTGAGGATCCCGACCATCCTCATGTCCACCTCATCCTTGAGCACATATTTGCCCTGATCCCGCTCCCTGGAGAACTTGAGCTTTTCTATCTGCTCACGGAGCTTCTGCCTCTCCAGGTCTGCTTTATCTGCCTGGATGTCATTAAGATCATCCAGGTTTGCATTTGCCCGCTCAAGATATGTGGCAGCATAGGCACGAGCTTCTGCCTCTGGCACTGTGCCGTCTTTGTTGACAGCTATCAGCCCCTTGTCTTTATCGCGGTATATTCTGCTTTTGCTCACCTTGAAGCCTGCTTTTTTCAGATGTGAGCAGGCTTCAAGCAGGCTGGAAAAATGATTCATCTTTCCCCCTGCAAAATATTTTTGTTCAAGCCATTCTTTTTTTTTGGATAATGCTTCATTGGCAGAATCATGGTTTTTCTTGTTTGCCTGTGTTGGAGACTCCTGATAAGATCTTAAAGTTTTAAGAGTTGCATTTTTAAATATTTTCAGCTCGACAGATTCTTCTTCAGTAACAACCTTTAAAAGCTCCTCTATTGACTTTGTCATTCATAGCCTCTTAATTAAATTTGCCTTTTTACCCGTATAGTTCTCCCATCTCCGGATAATCACATCACAGTATTCCGGAGTCAGCTCCATTCCATAACAACGTCTGTCCAGGGCCTCACACGCTATCAACGTGCTCCCTGAACCAAGAAAGCAGTCAAACACAACATCACCCACCGCGGAAGAATTCCGTACCGCTCTTTTAACAAGCTCCACAGGTTTCATGGTTGGGTGCTCTTCGGATCTGTTCGGCTTTGGAAAATACCAGACTGTCTCCATCCCCTCATCCTGGTATTCAAGTTTGTAATCAGACACAGATAAAATCACAGAGCCGTCATTTGTGTTAATGTTGACTGTCTTTTTATCTCCATGATCCTCAACAACAATGGATGGAATCTGCTGATACATGACAGAATCCTTGTTGCGTCCTCCATTCCAGAAATGACGCCCCTTTTTATTTCCATACAGAATAGGCTCGTGGCGGTAATGATAATCTCCCCTGGAAAAAACAAACTGCCCCTTCACCCACATCAAACACTGACGAAAAATCAGCCCGTTTGCAGCAAGAGGCTCCCGGAATGGCTTCCACATACTGTCAGCATGACAAATATAAAATGCTCCGCCATCCACCAGGCTTGATGCAATATTCTGATAGACACTGTTCATGAAAGAATAGAAGGCATCAGGAGCCATGGAGTCATTCTTGATTTTTTCTCTATTCTGCTTGTTTCCACCAGAATAGTTGACGTTATATGGAGGATCAGTAAAACACATGCTGCATTGATGGCCATTAAGCAGTACAGAGACATCAGAAGGCTTTGTTGAATCACCGCACATCAGCATGTGTCCCCCAAGCTGATACAGATCACCAGGCAGGACACTGCACTCCTCTTTCACATCAGGAACATCATCCTGATCAGTAAGGCCTGCAGAATCTTCCAGGCCATTAAGCAGGCTGTTTATATCTGCCTCAGAAAAACCTGGAATATCCAGCAGCCCGAAATCATTAATTTTCAGATCCAGCAGCTCTTCAAACAGCAGTTTTTCATCCCAGTTGCTCTCACCCACTTTGTTGTCAGCCATTCTGAATTTTCTGACCTGCTCAGGTGACAGGCTATCAAGCATGACTGTGGGAACATGATCAAGCCCAAGCTTTACAGCAGCCAGGTATCTGCCATGGCCAGCTATAATCGTATGGCTTTTATCCAGGAGGATGGGCACATTAAAACCATACAGGGATATGGACTTTGCAATTTCTTCAACCTGTTTGGACGGATGCTTTTTTGCATTGCCTGAATACGGAGTTATCAACTCAAGCTGGATATTTTTGATTTCAGGTGATGACATCAGGCTTCTCCAAGATATTTCTCAAGTTCCAAAACTCGTTCTAACTCTAAGTCATCACACAAAAAAAATTTTTTGTTTTTGATAATGTCTTTTAAGCAGGCCTTATGATAAACGATACTCGCTCTATAATTTGGATCTCTTTTTTTAAAGATTTCATGATAACTACGACTACTATCATCAAAAGCTGGATTTTCAAGTTGCAATTTTTCGTAAAGATTAGGATTCAATCTCGAGCAAAGACGATTAAACTGACGGCTCAAAGTTTCTATTTTAGAGTAACCAAGCTCTCTGGAAACCCTAGAATAAGATTCCCCTCCAAAAATACGTAGAAAAATAGAATATTTTTTTTCCACTATGACGATTTTCTTTTTTGCTTCATCAGAAGAACCGTACCTGATCTTTATTTTTGTAATATCTTCTTCTTTTAATCTTTGGAATTTATTCACTTGAGATCCTCTGAGCTGTTCTGAATCTTTTTGATCCTTGCGTTCATAGCCTTCAGCATTGTTGTTCTCAGCCCGTGTTTCAGCTCATATTCCAGAGCCTCCCTCAGCACTGTGAGTTGAGTTTCAGCCTTAATTGTTGCAAGTCCATCCTGCACTGATGTGCAGCAGATCCTCTGAGCGGTTGTTAATTGCGGCATCATGTTTTTATCTCCCTGCCAAAAAGTTACCACGATGAATATAGTCATGCGGGTGAGTATCAAGAAACTCCGCCACCTCCCCGTTCCAGAAAACCAGTGAAGAGAGCTGCTGGATCACAGCATCATTGTTGATGTTGTCCTGGAATGCAGGAGCCACAACAATCTTTGTCCTGTTTTTTGTGGCCAGAATTTTCACAGGGTATCTGTCCAGCAGGGCTTTCAGCTCTGCTACAGCTCTGGGGAACCCCGGGATCTCAATCAATTCTGCCTGCTGAGTAACCGGAAGCTGCTGGAGTTCCGGTTTTTCAACATCAACTGAGGGCTCCTGGGGTAGATCGATCGGTTGATTTGCCTTGAGAGAAGCCTTGAATCTGGCATCTCTGAATCTCATCGTGAGCACTGGAGGCAAGCCAGCAAGCACCCACTCAAGCAGATTAACCCCTGCCTTGTATGCATCTCCAGGATCTTTTCCCACTGGAACCGACCATCTCCGCACTTTCTCGAACTCATCTGACCACCATTTGCCTGCTTTTTTACCTGCTTCATCGAAATCCAGAGCGTTGAGGATTCTCAGCGCCCCTTGCAGAACAGGATAGGACTCTCGGCACGGCTTTGTCTGTGCAGATCCCAGAGCCAGCACTCCAACTGCTCCACCTGCAATCCTGGCAAGAAGCATGGCATCAAGCTCTGATTCCACGATCACAAAAGCCCGTCTCTCTCTGAAAATCAGCATGGGAGCCATGCAGGAGCCAGGCAGAACATAATACCTGACATCCTGCGGGCTGTTTATGTCGGCATCTGGCCGTCTTATCCTGATGCGCCGGACAATCTCCATGCCATCACTGTCGGTGCCCAGGTAGGGGATCACCACGCCTCTGGGTATCCAGAGCATCTTTTTACTGCCATTCTCTTTCAGAATGGTGGGTAAGCCCCAGGATTCACGGGGTCTGAAAGCGGAGTTTTTCCCCTTTTCCCCAGGACACCACCCCAGCCTGAATATCTTTACTGCCTCAAGATCAAGCCCTCTTTCTGCCAGAATTTTAAGCTGCTCAGGGTTCTCCAGTAACTGACCATGTGCCCAGGTGACCAGCTTGCCAGCCTTAATCTGCCAGGTCTCGGGAGGCTCTTCATAGTGTGTTGGCTGAAAAGGCTCTTTTGCCCCTGATCCTGAAGTGCCTGCAACAGAAGCAGGAGAGATCAATGCCATACTCTGCTTAGATGTGTAGCCTTCCGGCAGCTCCCGACCCGCAGCCTTGAACGCATCTGGGTAGCTCATGCCATGGAAATCAACATAAAACTGCACCAGATCCCCGGCCTTCTCGCACCCCCTGCACCAATACGACCCGTCAACCCTCAGATCCGGCCAAACATGGAAGCGGTCATTTCCACCACACCCAGGGCAGGCCCCGGTGTATTCCGCCCCCCGTTTCTGACTCACTGATGTTTTTTTCAGCGTGATTCCTTTGTCTGCTGCTGCATCAAGTACGTTCATGTTTGGCTCCTTCTGGTACAAACTCTCACTTTGGAGGGTTTGGAAGATTTTGGAGGGTTACTTATAAACCTTCCAAAGGAATAAACTACTGTTTTCTTTATTTTTTATTTACTCTTTGGAAGATTGGAAGGTTTTTTATATAATTTTCAAAAAATAAAAATAAAAAAAAGATATTAATATATAGTAAAAAAAACCTTCCAACCCTCCAAACTGGCTATCCTACATCTTTTATATTAAAAGATTTCAATAAGTTAACTTTCTGGAAGATTGTCTGGAAGATTGTGGAGGGTTTTACAACCTTCCAGACTCTAAAATCATGGAAACATCTGTGTATTATCCAAAATTCCTACCCCGTAATACTTCATTGACCCCTCTTTACGCTTCTCGAAGCGCTTCCCAAGCCATCCGGAGAAGCTTTTTTGCTTTGGGATCTTGTTTGAGACATTGGTTTTCCACCACTCCTCGAACACCTTATATATAGCTGTTGCCCCCACAGAGTAGTTTTCCCCGACAACGCAGCACTCATCAATAAAATCAGCGATTGTGTCCTCATCACGCTGATACTCGTCCACAGCATCCAAAACAGCAGTCGGCGGCGCCACCCCCATAACCTGCCAGGAGAGGCACCCTCTGACTATCCAGGCAAGGATGCCCGGCAATTCTGCCTCCAGCTTTGCGGATAGATATGGATCTGCACGCCTCTCATATGAGTTTTTCGGCGTCCATGCTTCATCCTCATCTACCGTAGGCCCCACAAAAGATAGCTCAAACGGAAATAAAACCATTCTTGCCCAAAACGCATAATCATCTGCAGGGGCATGGGGTTTATGGTTGGTCAGCAGAAACAGGGTGTGTGACGGCAGGAATTGTACCTCATGCTTATCATGAGGACTTCTGCCCGTGAGTGTGTCATTGCCTGTAATCCATTTTGACCTAGATGGGGAGATCCGGCAGCCATCATCAGTCTCAGATGCGAATGCCATTCTTAATCCCCTGAGAGTCATGATCTCAGGAGTAGGCCCTGAAGAGTTCTGTTTGAACTGATCCAGCAGCATCTCTGAACGAATTGCTCCGGCAAGATGGCCAAAAGCTTTGGAGAGTGTCTCCACTATTATTGACTTTCCGTTTCTCCCCCTGCCCGTCATGACAACCAGGATGCTCTGCACCACTTTTCCTACAGCTGCATAACCACAGACCCGCTGAAAGCAATCTACAATGGGCTGTTTTTCTGAAAAAATCTCCAGGAGACTCTTCTCCCAAAGCGGACAAGGGGCATCAATGCCGTTCCACTCAACCGGAGAGGCCTTCAGGAGATAATCTTTCTGACGACCAGGCTCAAGCTCTCCAGTCCTCAGATCAATTACCCCGTTTTTGCATGCCAGCAACCATGGTTTGGCATCAATCTCATCTCCCTTAATTGCCAGGGCATCGCTGCTTGTGTGTGCGAACCTCAGACACTTGACTCGCCTTGTGTCACTCCTGAGCAGCTTGACACGCTGGTTCAGCTTTGCTCTTGTGCTCTTGAGCTGACCGGCCCTCCCGGATGAGTCCTCCGCTGCTTCAAGTTTTGACATCTCCCTGGAGATCTGGTTAGCCTCGCCCTGGTACACCTGGGCAACTCCCTCCACAGACGCCAGGGCATCACCCATAATATCCATGATCCAGTGGTGGCCATCCCACCTCATCCAGCAGTCAGCAGATTTGTTGAACACGAAATGGCTCCGGTAGAGGCGCTTGAAAAGATTACCGTCCCCGAATTCATTCTCACGCAGGCACTGCAGGATGAACTCGGAGTCCGGAACTCCATCTTTTTCGGCATCGTCTATCTGGCCATTTTCCTCAATTTGCCTGGCCATGACCGCCGATTTGATATCAAGCTCCTCTGGTTGCTGGTTCATATTTCTCTGTAACCCTCTGTAATCAAGGATATTGTTTCCCGCTTCCCTCCCATTTTCAGATTTAAAATCGCGAAAAGATCGAGCCTTGCCCGCCCGTATAGAAGGAGGCCCCAGAAGGACCCGCACTGTTTTGTACAGCACAGGCCAGCAAGGTTTGATCTTTGGCTGGATCTCTTATCCGAGGGGGTGCGGGGGAGGTCAGTTATCATAGACAACCTGGCAATTGAGCACTTCATAGAGCTCAATCAGTGTAAACTCCACCTTCTGCCTGAACTCATCATCATGTTCAGCTCTGATTCCGTCTGGAAAGCAGAAGGGGTTGTTGTCAATAGTCTTGAAAATGATCTTGCTGTAATGCTTCAGGTGATGTCTGGCCATCTCCACCATGGCATACGCCAAAGTATCAAAGCCAGCTACCAGAGTGTAAGCAATGGAGTCCACAATGGATCGGTCAGATACGACGATATCAAAGCGGGAGAGGTACTCAAGCTCAGCTTTGATCTGTGCTGTGAAGATCCACATCTGGCTCTCCAGTGTGGTCTTCTGATTGATGGGGTATGGAGACATTGTTGCTGGCTCCATAAGGATTGTGATTGATTTTTCTGGGCAGGAGAGCTTTAAACTCTCTGCCTGCTTCAGGGCACTGGTTGTCTTGCCTGTACCATGTGTGCCTGAAAATGCGATAATATGGCCCATATTGGCCTCCTCAATTCTTTATATTCAAAAGGTTATTGTTGCGCACCACCGCTAAAACCCCCCTTTGTATAAAAAAACTACGCCGCTATAATCGTTCTGATCAGAATTCTGCCCTCTGATTTCCTTTGTGATAACAGTTTGAACACAACCGTGTTAACAGGACTCCGTTTTTCAACGGTTTTTTAGGGACTGGTTGTAGTCCACAACATATGCAGAGATTTTTAATCTTCTTTTTTTGAGGTTTTTTCCCCTGCTCAAAAACAAAGCCTCCTTGCTTTGCACGGACATAAACAGTGTTGATTCCACAATGAATCTTTTGCGCGATTTCAGGCACGGAAAAGCCTTGATCCAACATCGGTATGATTTTTTCTGCTGTAATATCAGGTCTTGCTACTGGCATCTCAAAATCTCCTTTGTTTTTAATGTGCTATAAAAAAACAGGACTTAAGCTGCTAATCATCCAGCAGCGTCAAATCCTGCATTATGTCCTCAATAGCCAGACGAGCCAGCTCTCTGCGTTTGGCGTTGCTGGCCTCGGGATCTCTCATAGCTGCGGTGTATGCGGCCAGAGACTCGTAATTGTCCAGCAGCTCCTCCTCCAGAGTTGCCTTGTCTGGCGTGCACTCATCCTCATCCGGGATGAGAGTGCATCTAACTATCCTTGCAAGATAATCCACGCCTGAGCGAGCGTGTTCAACCTGCCCGCGCATCATGAGCTTTGTAAGCATATATCCAAGGCGGGTCATTGGGCAGGCTGCGGTTGTGGCGGTGGTACTTGGATCAGCAGACCATTTTTCCACAGCCCTCTCTCCAACATTCCAGATTTTCACAATCTGGCTCTTAGACATGTGGTACATACACCCGGAAAACCACTCCCAGGGGGTAACCGGTGTCGAGGTCGGTTTACGGTTCATTTTCGGTTTTCCTCTTTTCCTTCTGGTTTTGGGATGTTGGCATCAAAAAATAATTCTAACTGGAGAGGAGATGCATATCTCCACCATTCTATGCCTTTTTCTGGAAATATTTTTGAAAGCCTTTCTGCAAAAGGCCATGAAATTTTACGTTTCCCCTTTAGAATCACACAAAGGGTTGGTGGAGGTACTCCTAAAAATCTTGCTTTGTATGCTTGTGATGTTTTCATGCTGTATGAGGTAGCATTAAGCATATGCTAATGTCAATAGATTTTGTATTTTTATATTAAACAAAAACTATTAATATAAGACAAATAACTAATATTATTAGTGATTTTATTGTTTGTCTTTTTCTCCAAAGGGGCTATAATTAGCAATATGGTAATTAGAAAAACATATAACGATCCACTGGCGGCAGCTCTTAATTATTGTCTGTGGCAAACAAAGACAAAACAGCAGGAGCTTGCAATTGCTGTGGGATATAAAAACAGAAATATGATATCTGCTATACTTGCTGAATTATCACCTGGTTCAGAACCCAAGCGGAGAGCTATTGCATCGTTTTTTGGATATACATATGAGGATTTTCTTCAATTAGGGCTGGATATTATCAAAAAAAACAAAATAGATATGGATAGGGAATATCTATTAGAAGCTATGAATGCCAGAGCGGATGCTATTATTTATCAACAGGAAAAAGCAACTTCTACTCTGCCGCCAAAAACGAATATCAGTGAGATTGCTGATACCGCAAGACTCAGACATCAAATTGTTATTGAAGGCTTTGAAGATAAAGAAAGAGCTATTAGACTAAATGAGAAACTTGTTCAGCTTGAAAAAAGAGATCCAGATAAACTTAAAAGTCTTGAAGATATGTTAAATGGATGGCTTGCGATAGCTCCTCCTGAAGCGCCCAAAAAAACGGGAACAACGAACAATCAGGAGAGTTGATCAACTTTGCTCTTGTAAAACCCGAATATAATACCCACCTGGTCAACGCTGAGGGTGTAATTCTTGATACTACGGTCAATAAAGGAAATTCAGTTATAGCTCAAAAGGTTATCGGCACACTTGCCACTTCTTACATTCATCCTGATGATGCAATCCATTTTAGTAAAACATTGGGAAGAGCAATCTATGATGGTAGGATGGAGTGCTGTGAATATAGAATTGCGAATCAGCACTTTAAAGCCAAATTTGAAAAGATAGCTGTGGATAGGGTGAGGATTGTTGAATGGAATATCACTGGGTTGGATGTGGATCGGGTTTGGCAGTTGCCTTGGTGAGGGGAAAAGGAGATTGAAAATGAACACATACACAGCAATAATAAAACAAACTGATAACTGGTGGATTGGCTGGATAGAGGAAGTCCCAGGTGTCAATTGCCAGGAAGAATCATATGAAGCTCTTATAAATTCATTGAAAGAGGTACTGACTGAGGCAATTGACTTTAACCGGCAGGACGCTATCATTGCCGCTGGGGACGATTATCAGGAAGAGTGCATAGCATTATGAAGCGCAAGGAATTCCTGCAATACATTAGAAGTAAGGGTTGCGAACTCTTGAGAGAAGGAGGTAGTCATTCATGGTGGCACCATCCTGAGTCTAAACGAAGGTCTTCTGTTCCGAGGCACGCTGAAATTGATGATCTGTTGACCAAAAAAATTTGTAAAGATTTAGGTATCAGTTGGATACGGTGATTGAGTTTGACCGTTCCCTTGGCAAATAGAGATTTTTATTCTTATATTTTAAGGTTAAAAGCTCTTGACATTAATGATGTTTTTTTGTATGAGAAAAAGACACCACCGCTAAAACTCCATGATAATAAAAAACTCCGCTGAGGCTACTTTAGCCACAGACGGAGTTTTATGTTTATGGGAGTTACTATGGAACAGATTGTTGATATAACAGGACTCGCACAAGTTCTGCACTGCTCTGACCGAACGCTTGAAAAGCAATGGCAGCAGTATCCTCATTTTTTTATAGGGGAGGGCAGGGACTTAAGAGGCGCAAGGTTTGACGTTTGTGATGTTATTGACTTTCTGAAACAAAGGGATTATAGCAATGCCATATCCAGACAAGAAAAAGCGAACTTGGATAGGACAAATAAGAATAAATGGAGTCAAAAGAAAAAAAACCGGATTCCCGACAAAATCGGCAGCAACAGAATGGGAACGGATGACAAGTCAAGAAATATTGTATCCGAGTCAAGATCCGGATGTATTGAAGAGTTCGCACGCCATTTTGGAATATCTTAAATACTGCGACACACGCCAGAAACCTCACACCTGCAAATACAAAACCTTCATTCTCAAGGGGCTTCTTGAACACCGGAACTGTGCTGAAATTCCTATATCTGAAATTACTCAGATTTTCATTGAATCTTATCTTGACCATAGATTTGCATCTGGGGGTGGGAAAACAGCAAACAGAGACATGAGAGAAATAAAAACATGCTGTAACTGGCTTTTGCAGCGTGATTATATAAATACCAATCCTTGCAAAAATATTGTACAGTATAAAGAGGATATGTTTTCAAAATATGTTCCTCCAGCAGAAGATATTCAAGCTGTTCTTGCAGTTTCAAATTCTATGGAAGCAGATATCATAAGAGTGGCATATCACTCTCTTGCAAGATCAGGAGAAATCCGTCAGATGAAATTTTCAGACTGTGATTTTCTAACACGCTCAGTGAAAATTTATACTGCTAAACGTAAAGGAGGATCTCTTGAATATGATACAATATCTATGAACCAATCCCTTTATGAAATACTTGACAGAAGATATCAGCAGCACCTGCCAAAATGTGATTGGATTTTTCCTGGAGAAAATGGCCAACAATTATCCAGGGATAGTATAAATAAGATAATGCCCAGACTCTGCAAAAAGGCGGAGGTAAAAGCTTTTGGATTGCATAGCATCCGGCATCATGTGGCAGCTCTGCTTACTACTCGACTAACGCTCATTGAAATTCAAAAAGTATTGAGGCATAAACGAGCAACAACCACTGATATTTATCTGCGGAGTTTGATAAAGATTGACACAAAAGGGATTCATGTCCTTGATGAACTGGAAAGTCAGTCAGTTTGCAATGGTGATAATATTGTACCCTTTAATAAAATAGTGAACGAAAGATGATATTCAGGGGGCTTTTTTGGGGGGGCTTTTCTTTTTTTTGTTTAATCTGATATTTATTATTAGAATTTTAGATTTAATTATAAAAAGTTGGTCGCTGGAATGAATTATAATTTTCCTATTAAGAGATAAA
>Ga0209800_10001643_pt1 | contig 22403 bp, 16 predicted proteins | sample Higcelweek8metaG_FD_187174 | JGI IMG/M metagenome (GOLD analysis project Ga0209800, IMG submission 187174) | Freshwater pond sediment microbial communities from the University of Edinburgh, under environmental carbon perturbations - High... | ecosystem: Environmental > Aquatic > Freshwater >...
AAGAATATTGAGAAGGTGCGCACAGAGGTGAGCATGGTTTTTCAGCATTTTAACCTTTTTCCCCACCTCACAATTCTTGAGAATCTGACACTTGGTCCCATCTGGGTCAGAAAGATGCCAAAGGGAAAGGCAGAAGAGCTTGCCATGGAGTATCTGAACAAGGTGCAGATTTCAGAACAGGCAAAAAAATATCCAGGCCAGCTCTCAGGAGGACAGCAGCAGCGGGTTGCCATTGCGCGGAGCCTCTGCATGCAGCCAAGGATAATGCTCTTTGATGAACCCACATCTGCCCTTGATCCTGAGATGGTAAAGGAGGTTCTTGATGTTATAATCTCCCTTGCCCAAGAGGGGATGACCATGCTGGTTGTCACACATGAGATGGGATTTGCAAAATCTGTGGCTCACAGGGTTATTTTCATGGATGGAGGAATGATTATTGAAGAGAATGATCCGGAATCCTTTTTTTCAAATCCACATAATGAGAGAACAAAACTTTTTCTAAGTCAGATCCTTTATTAATATAGTATCGTAATATATATATGCTCCGCACAAATTTTTTTAAGCAGTTAAGTAATAATTTGTAAAAAAATGAGGTAAACAAACTTTTTCTATGTCACTTAATGTGATTCTGCTCATCATCTGTCTTATATTATCCGGCTTTTTTTCATCTGCAGAAACTGCTCTCTTCTCCATCAGTAAGATCAAAGCGCTTCACCTTGCAAAAGAGGGGCGAAGAACTGATCAGCTGATTTGTAAAATGAAAGAGGAGCCACACAGGCTTCTTTCAACTATTTTAATTGGCAACAACATTGTTAATATCGGTGCATCTTCATTAGCAACTGCCATTGCCATCGATTTTTTTAAATCAAATGCAGTTGGTATTGCAACAGGAGTTATGACTCTGCTGATCCTTGTATTTGGAGAGATCTTTCCAAAGTCCTTTGCAGCCCAGAATAAGATACTGGTGGCAAGGGGTGTGATTTTTCCACTGATGTGGTTCTCCAGACTCTTTACCCCTATGATCTTTATGTTCAATTTCATACCCAGGATTCTTGGCAAAGCTGATCGATCTCCTTCTGTTACTGAAGATGAACTGATGACAATGGTTGAAGTGGTAGAGGAGGAGGGTGAGATAAAAGAGGAGGAGAAGGAGTTTATATCAAATATTTTTGAGTTTGATGATACAAGCGCCTCTGAGATAATGACTCCCAGAGCTGACATGTATTTCATTGATATCCAAGATCCGATCGACATCAAAGCTATCCTCAACTCTGGCTTTACACGCATTCCAGTGATTGATAATAACAACATTGACAACATTATCGGGGTATTGAATGTCAAAGACCTCTTTGCCAGATACCATGAGAGATGCTCCTATAAAATGGCTGCCAGTGGTGAGCAGAGCATTTTATATACCTTGAAGAGCGGTGAACAATCCCCACATGACGATCAGATAAGCAGCTGTGACCGACAGCAGATAACCGACAGCGATAAGAGTGATTACACCATAAAGGCAAGTGATCTCGGGATCAAAGAGATCATGCGTGAACCATTTTTTATCCCTGAATCAAAGAAACTGGACTCCCTGCTGCACGCATTCAAGCAGATGAAGAATCACATAGGTATAGTTGTTGATGAGCACGGTGGTGTTTCAGGCATTGTCACTATGGAGGATGTTCTTGAGGAGATTGTGGGAGAGATAAGCGACGAGACTGACAGGATTGATCCCCATATTGTTAAACTCAATGGTGAGAAATGGATTGTTCTTGGCAAGACAGAGATTGAGGAGATCAATAAAAAACTGGATCTCTCAATACCTGAATCTTCAGATTATGACACTTTTTCTGGATTTATTCTGGATAAGATCGGCAGAATTCCAAAGGTTGGAGAGACCATTAGTATCGAAAAGTATGCTGCTACTGTCAAAGAGAGAGATGGCAACCGGATCAGAACTTTTGTTTTTAAACTGTTTTAGAAGGGTGTTTCATGGATGTATCAACTGAAAAAAATAGAGCGAGAGATCTGAGTATCACACCAACAACTCAACTGTACTGTCTTCTTGGCAGACCGGTAAGCCACTCAATGGGGCCTCTGGTGCATAATATGCTGTTTAACGAGTTTGGAATAGATGCCGTCTATCTGGCATTTCAACTCAATGATATTAAAAAGGGTGTTGAAGCCATAAGAGTTCTTGGGATAAGAGGTGCGTCTGTTACCATTCCATTTAAAGAGAGTATTATTGAACATCTTGACTCAGTTGATGAGATGGCACTTAAGATAGGTGCTGTCAATACTGTTTTGAACCAGGACGGCTATCTTGTCGGTTCCAATACAGATTGTGCAGGAGCCATTGAACCACTCAAAGCAGCATCAGGTACAGTTAAAGGCAAACATGTCTGTATTATCGGGGCAGGTGGAGCAGCAAGAGCTGTTGCCTTTGGAGTGAGAGAAGAGGGAGGACGTATCACCATTCTGAATCGTACCCGTGAGAAGGGGGAGAAGCTTGCAATGCAGGTAAACGGAGACTTTTTGCAATATGATGCAGGCAGGACTTCTGGGAAGATGGTCTCTGGTGCTGAATTTCAGACTCCAGAGAGTTCACTGCCAGATACTCTGCTCAATGGTGTTGATATTCTTATCAACACCACATCTGTCGGGATGGTTCCAGATGCTCATAAAAGCCCTATTAACTCCTCACTTCTGCATGAGAATCTGACAGTAATGGATATTGTGTATAACCCTTTAAGGACAAAATTACTTCAGGATGCTCAATATGCCAACTGTAAGACAGTGGATGGCCTTGCCATGTTTATCCATCAGGGTGCTGCCCAGTTTGAGCTTTTTACTGGTGTCAAGCCTCCTCTTCACCTCATGAGAGAGACTCTTCTCAGAAAGATGGCAGCAAAACAATAGAGATATGAGAAAATCATAATTCCAAGGATAATTATAAACAGATGAAATCCATAACGATAAAAATTACTTCTGACAGGTCAGTAACAATACCTGGATCTAAAAGCCTCTCCCACAGAATGGTGATCTGTGCATCCATGGCACATGGCACCTCTGTGATTAGAAATATCCTCCACAGCGATGATGTTCACCACACCATCTCAGCCCTATCCAAGATGGGGGCTATGATTGAAGAGTACAAAGATGTGGCAGCAGATATTGGCTCTTCTGAAGATCGTGTCGGATATAATAGAGAGAACTCTATCTGTGTAACTGGTTTCACTGGGAAGCCACAACCCTGTAATGAAGAGATCTATCTTGGCAACTCCGGCACATCCATGCGGCTGCTTGCTGGCATTGCCGCCCTTGGAGAGAGACCCTATATCCTGACAGGTGACCACAGGATGCAGGAGCGTCCCATGGGTGATCTTCTTAATGCTCTTAACATGGCTGGCGCAGAGGCTGTATCAGAAAAAGGGAATGGTACACCGCCTGTTATAATCAAGGGCGGGAATCTGAAACATGGCAGCACTGTTGGTGGAACCATCTGCCTTGACTGTTCTCAGAGTAGTCAATACCTCTCTGCCATGCTTATGATGGGGGCAGTACTGCCTGAAGGTCTGCTCATACATCTGCCAGGGCCTGCAGTATCTGCTCCCTATGTGGATCTGACCATTGATGTGATGAAAAAATTTGGTGTCAAGGCAGAGCGGTTAGATGATAAGAGCTATCGTGTCCCAGGAGAGCAGATATACAGGGCAGGAAATTTTGCAGTGGAGCCAGATATCTCCAATGCAAGCTATTTCTGGGCAGCAGGAGCAGTTACAGGCCATATGGTGACTGTGACAGATATCAACCAGAACTCTTTGCAAGGGGACATGCGCCTGCTTGATATCTTCAAGGAGATGGGATGTCAGATAAAGTATAGCGAAAACGGCATTGGTCTCTGTGGCAATCTGCCGGATTCCCCTTTAAGGGCGGTTGAGGTTGATATGTCAGATATCCCTGATGTGGTACCAACCCTTGCTGTTGTGGCAGCCTTTGCCAGGGGAACTACAAAGATTGTAAATATTGAACATCTCAGAGAGAAGGAGTGTGACAGGATCTCTGCTGTGGTATCTCAGCTCAGAAAGATCGGAGTTGATGCATCAGAGGGCAAGGGGTGGCTTTCGGTAACAGGATGCTCTTCTGATGGTAGCTGTTCCTCCTCACACCGTCTGTTGAGTGAAAGCAGCAGTGGCAGCTATCATGGCGCTCAGATAGATACATTTAATGACCACAGGATCGCCATGGCATTCTCCATCGCAGGATTAAAGGTGGATGGAGTTGAGATCGAAAATGAGGGTTGCGTGGCAAAATCCTTTCCAGATTACTGGGAAAGATTTGACTCTCTTGGAGTATGTTCTGAATAGATAACACAGGGGGAGTTGGTTCCAGAAATTAAGGAGATATATATGTCAGGCAGCACTTTTGGAAAGGTATTTCAGGTGACAACCTGGGGAGAGTCACACGGAAAGGCACTGGGTGTTGTGGTTCAGGGCTGTCCGCCTGGTGTTGAGTTGAACGAAGCCATCTTGCAAAAATCACTGGACAGGCGAAAGCCTGGTCAAGGCTCTTCAAGCACAAAAAGAAGAGAGCCAGATACTCCTGAGATACTCTCTGGAGTCTTTGAGGGGAGAACTACAGGTACCCCCATCAGCATTATGATTTTAAATCAGGATGCAAAATCTCATGATTATTCAAAAATAGCAGAGATTTTCAGGCCAGGCCATGGAGATATAACCTATCAGGCAAAATATGGAATCAGAGATTACAGAGGAGGAGGCAGAGCATCTGCAAGAGAGACAGCAGCCAGAGTGGCAGCAGGAGCTGTGGCAGAGGCTTTTTTGCAGCAGTATGGCATCACTGTGGAGACATCTACTCTGGAGATTGGCGGAATAAGAGCCTCCAAGATTGATAGAGAGTTTGCCACTGCCAACTCTCTTGAATGGCCTGACCCTGAATCTCTTCTGCTGATCGAACAGAGAGTTGATGCTGTCAAAAGAGAGGGCGATTCGCTTGGAGGGGTGGTTCAGATCATAGCACACAATGTTCCGGCAGGTCTTGGTGAGCCTGTATTTGATAAGCTGGATGGCGATATTGCCAAGGCGCTTATGAGCATCGGGGCTGTCAAGGCTGTGGAGATCGGGGCGGGGTGCAGGGCTGCTAAAATGACCGGTTTTGAAAATAATGATCAGATAACTCCGTCAGGATTTCAGACCAATAACAGCGGAGGCATCCTTGCTGGAATTTCAAATGGAGATGATATTGTTGCCACAGTTCACATCAAACCCATACCATCTATTCTCAAAGAGCAGATGAGTGTTAATATCAATGGTGATCCATGCCCCATCTCCACTCAGGGAAGGCATGATATCTGTGCCATACCAAGGATCAATCCTGTATGCAGGGCAATGGTTTACATTGTTATTGCTGACCACCTTCTAAGGCAGATGGCTGTTACTGGAAAATTTTCAGGCAGACAGGGTATGGGGCATGACGCTGTTAAATGAGTATCTGGATGATGGCTCTTCATTTTTCAAGATCAATCCTCTGGCCATCAACCCGGATTATCTGGCAGACTTTTCAATCTTTGAGAGATTTCCCGTCAAGAGAGGAGGGCAATACAGATATCGCTGCCTTCTCTTTAATATAGCGTCGATCTCTAAGGATAAACTGATTCAACTGCTTGAAACCTGGGATGCCATCTATATTCATAAAACCCAGAAAAAGATGTATGACCAGTATCTTAAAAATAATCTTGAATATATTCTCAAACATCAAGGGATTGATGTTACAACAAAAACAAGCGCATTCATTGATACCTCCACAGATCTTATAAAGGAGAATTTCAGAAGCAACTTCGGAGCAAAGGGGATCTCCAGAAAGCAATTTGAGAGCATCAAAATATTGATTACCCGTGCCATCGGATTTATCAGTGATGTCAACTCTCTTAATGGATTTGCAGATCTGATCGGCCACGACTATGATACCCACACCCACTCCATCAAAGTCGGCTGGCTTATTGCAACTTTTATCAATGGTAATAGGGACCTCTTTCCAGTAGATAGGCAATCAGATTTAAATGAACTGTTGACGCAGGCCACTGTGGTGGGTTTCCTCCATGATATTGGAAAGGCCAAAATACCAAAAAATGTTCTTAACAAACATGGAAAGCTGACCACACTTGAGTATGTCATTATGCAGGCCCATACAGCATACTCTGTGAGTCTGCTCTTTGAGGCTGATCTTCCTAGAAGTACCTTTCAGGGCATCCTGTATCACCATGAAAATTATGATGGCAGTGGATATCCATGCGGTATCGCAGGAGATGAGATACCTCTGATCGCAAGAGTTGCCCATATTGCCGATGTTTTTGATGCCCTGACATCAAAGCGCCCCTACAAAGAGCCCAAGACAGCCTTTGAGGCGTTGACCATTATGACTGGAGTCAATCCTGATCTGGAGGTGCTCCGTAAGTATGAGCGTGAGATGAGGGAGAACAAGAATCCAGCTGTGGTGATAATTGTAAGAAATCAGAACAATCCAGAGCGCAGAAAGCTCAGAGAATCTGAGATCATGGAAGAGGAGGTGGATAAAAGAGTTGCTGAGCGAACCATCCTGAGGGATCGAGGAATGGCCCACTGCTTTGACCCAGATCTGATGAAGCGGTTTATTCTCACAATTAACCGCTCAGAGAGTTTTGAGCTTGATGATCTTCTCTGAATCAGTTTTTCCCCCTTCTGTTGACAGAGATCAGCGCAGGGTTATTTCTTATCCCACTTCTGACGAAACTTTGCAATATCTGCTTCACTGTAAAAATGGGTCATGAATTTAGAGGTGTACAGGGCATCAACCAGAGACGGTGAGGGCACATAGTTCTCTTTGAACTCATTGTACAGCAGATGGTACCACTTTCTGCTGCCGATATTGCGCTGCACTGGCACGAGAGGGTCAGGCAATCCCAGAAATGCCCGGATCATCTCCATACTGGTATTGAGCTGTTCCACCTGCATTACAAGGATATCGTATTTGCCGCTATGTATAACATTGTATCCTTTTTCTCTGTCAAAGGGGAAATCGTAAACATCTACTCCAGTAGTCGGCTGGAACTCCAGGTCAAACCAGTGAATTCCGGCGCTCTGGTTGATCTTGTTTTCAAGGTAATGAGAAAACATCTCAAACGAAGAGGAGTGCTCCTTGAAGGTGCGTCTGGTGACATCATCCCGGATGAAATCGGTAAAATGGTGGAAGCAAAGAGAGAGGTTACGGGAAATGGGCTCCCTGACCAGGGTGATGAGCTTTATGCGTGGTCTCTTTTGAAATTCCCTTAACCTCTGGGAAGGATAGATTTTTCTTTTAACTGCACTGAATTTCGACGTGATATCAGCATATGTGCCCAGAACCCGTTTGATACCCACAGCCTCATAGTGGCTCAATGTAAAACAGTGTTCGTGAAATAGATCCATTCCCATGTTTCCAAGAGTCTCCAGCACTGTGAAGGATCCGACCTTCCCCATCTGATAGATATATACCGCATCTGATTCTACACTCTTCATACGGAAACTTGCATTTTGTGGTTCCATCTTTTTTTTACCCTCTTTAATTCTACTTTGTTAGGTTCCAAATTTTTCTGCATTCTTCATATTACCCAGAAGGTATTTGAGACTTCTCATTATCTGAATTCAGCACGCAGCTATTGAGTCGCGGCAGAATAGACCGGACTCATAACTTTGAAATAACTCTCTAAGCCACCTGAACAGGTCAATATGCATGCCATAGTTATTAAAATAATTCTCTCTGACTGAAGATGCCAAGAAAGGTTTGTGAAATAATATCTTAACATATTGATATAATGGTGTTTTTAATTCTTGAGGTAGGGGAATATTTCAGGATCATCATCTGGAGAAAGGTAATATCTGTTTGAGAAGTTGATGAAACTTGGAGAAGCGCTTCGACAAGTCAAAACCATGATCGACATAAATGTCGAAGCGTGAGTTGAGAATGAGAGTGGGAAGAGTAGAAAAAAATATGATTATAACAGATTTGGGTACTGTACCAAGAAGTTTAGATTAATAATCAGAATTCGGCCTTGGTCATAAGATGGGCCACATTTGCACGTGATCATCAGTAATCAAGTATCATATAATACTGCGTTGGCCGAAGATATGATCAAGCCCCAGAATTGGCTTCCTTCTACTCTCCTTTATACATCTTGACATCACCCTGCTTGATCGTTCTGATCTCACCTTTTTTCTCCTGATAGATCCTGGTCGCTTCTGAGGGGTTTTTGATAACCTTTGGAGTAAGAAATACATACAGATTGGTTCGATCAGATCCATTGGAGACAGTCTTGAACAGATATCCTATGCCTGGAATATTTCCGAGGCATGGGACACTGTACTCATTTGCTGAGAGGCTCTCATCAATCAGCCCCCCAATAACCACGGTATTTCCATCCTTTACAATCAAAGTGGTCTGAATCTGACGCTTCAGGGTGGTTGGGCGGTCACTGCTGGTCGTAGTTACCGAATCGAGCTTGGTTATCTCCTGAAAGACGTTTAGCCGTACAAGCCCGTCCTTGCTGATCTGAGGTGTTATTTTCAAGGTGATTCCCACATCCTTGTACTCATACGAACTGTAGGTCTCTGTTGCATTCTCTGCGGCAGATCGCGTCTGATATGGTACATTCTTACCAATAGTGAGGACTGCCTCCTCATTATCTGTGGTTAGAATCTGGGGGGTTGAGAGGATATTGGCATCTTTATTACTCTTATATGCCTGAACCACCGCACCAATTGATGGGAATACCACACTTCCGATCGTAATACTCTCTCCCATGATCCCCAGGGAAAAACCTGCTGGAAGAGTTCCTGTTGCTGCTATGGTGCTGAAATTTGAGTAGTCGCTGCCTCCAAATCCTCCAAAGTAGACACCCTGGTCATCTCCGCTGCTGTCTGAATCAAACCCCTCTCCTACCTGCCACTCAGTGCCAAGTTCAAGGGATTTTGTCATATTCACCTCCATGATCAGACACTCTATATAGACCATTGCTCTTGGGATATCGAGTTTGGCAATAACCTCCTCAAGAACCGGATAGTCCTCCTTGTCTCCCATGATAACAAGGCTGTTGGTGGATGTATCGGCAGTAATCCTGACCGATTTTGATACAACAGGGGCGCTCTTTTTACCGTTATCCTGTTTGTTATCAACTGTTGTGGGAATCTCCATGAGCACCTTGGCAAGGTTCTCAGCAGTGGCATGTTCAAGGTAATAGACTCTGACCTTCTCTTCCCCTTTGGGCACCTTCTGATCCAGAAGGGTGATCAGCTGTTTGACCCGGTCTGTCTCAGCCTCACTTGCAAGAAGCACAATTGAATTGGTTCTCTCATCAGCCACAAATTTAACCACCATAGAGAGATCCTCTTTCCCCTTTTCGCTCTTGGTCTGTGCTGTAAAGATGCTGGAAAGGTTGGTGACAAGCTTGGTTGCATCAGCATATTCCACAGGGATAACAGACATTTTTTTCCCAATTCCCATAACATCAACCGCGTTGATGATTTTCATCAGACGCTTGATGTTGGAGTCTGTATCTGTGACTATCAGCATATTGGTATCTGAGTAGGAGATGATGACGCTCCCCTTGGAGACAAGAGGGGTAAAGATCCGCTTCATCTCCTCTGCATCTGCATATTTCAAGGAGATTATCCGTGTCACCATGCTGTCTGAGAGATCTTGTGAGTCAGTAAGCTGTGAACCTGTAAAGAGGCGTGTATCAAGATTCTGGGAGCGGGCATCAGGAGATGGAATTATTTTAGTGACCTCTCCTGCTTCAACTGCGGAAAAACCGTGGATACTGAGAACAGATTCAAATATACGGTACGCCTCATGAACTGAAATTTTTGAAGGGGAAATTATGGTTACATTACCTTTTACCTGGCTGTCCACAATAAAGTTCCTGTGGGTAAGTTCACTTATGAATTTAATGAAGAGGTTGATATCCACATCATTGAAATCTATTGAGACATACTGATCTTCTGAACCTGCTGTATTGGGTCTGGCATCAGCTCTGGTCTGGCTGGCACTCTCTTGTCGGGTATCACCTCTCTTTGAATCGGGGGGGGCAGTTCTATCTGAATTGAGATTGCCTGATTCTGGTTCAGTTGTGCTGCCGCTTTGTCTGATATCAGGTTTGTTTACACTTCTTCTTATGGTAGGAACTTCATTGGCTGACAGATCAGAAGAAGGTGAAGCCAGGAAAAAGAGCAGCACAAGAGATGAGAAAAGAGTGACTATTTTTTCGAGAAAAACTGAACGGCTATTCAACATGATATAAAATTTCCTTTACCTGGCCCCGTCTTCTGATCTGCATTTTGACATCCTGAGAGTTTTTAAGTTTGTCATATAAAGAGATGGTATCCTCCACAGACTTTATCTCAGTACCATCCACCCCCATTATAACATCTCCATTCTGAATACCCATATCCTTGAACATGGAATTCTGTTTAATGCCATATAGCAGAATTCCATCTGCATTCCCACCTGTAAAATGGGGCTTTGCCCTCACCTGGCTCATAAGTTCGTTAATATTATTCATGGAATCCTCAATTAATGAGCGTTTTATTGAGACTTCAAGCTTATCTTCAGACTCTCCTGCAGGTGATCCCTTTGCTCCTTCTCCTGAGGTTTTTCCACCCCCCCTTTTCTCTGAGAGGCTCTCTTCTGTTATCTCAAGCAGCTCATCTTTCCCATTGCGTGAAAGGATGATGCTGAATCTGAGAATCTTTTTAATAAGAGCATCCTCAATCTTATCCCCATTTCTGTAGAGCAGCTGTCTTTTATCCTTATCTGTTTCAACCACAGCATAGTGTTCAGACTCCTCTCCACCAGTCACTGTTCCCCACAGTTTCAGTTTAAGGCCGGTCTTTGCAAGTGACGCTATCGCCTTTTCAGAGAGAGATTCAGAATCTTCTGGTACAGCCACCTCTCCTGAGGTTCTGAATATATCCCTCTTATGGATGATCTCATAGTGGTTCAGCAGCGGGGCGGCAGGAGACTCTCCAGAGTAGTTGCCACCTCCAGAGGATTGATTAATGTCATACTTCTCTCCAGATGGCAATATGGTGTGATCTGGACCCATAAGTGCACCATCCAGATAGTTGTAGAGTGTCTCCACCACCAGAAACATTGTGGCAGTCAGACAGGCAATATTGAATATATGGAAGAGATATTTCATGGCGTGTTGAACTCCAGATTATTTTTCAGGGGGCTGTTTTAAAGTTAAAACGAAAAGAAGCAGTAAAAAATATATTTACATAGTGGCTGTTCTTTTGTAAGAGTAAAAATTTTTAACAGGTAGATGTGAAAACTCTTTTTAAAAAATCAGGGAGTATTAATATTGGATAGAGATATCAAAATACCAGCCTCTGAGTCGTCAGAAACAGCAGGAGTACTCCTCCTTGCCCCTGCATTTCTGATCTGGGGGTTAAGCCCCATATACTGGAAACTGCTCTCTCATGTATCATCAATTGAACTCCTGTTTCAACGGGTTATCTGGTCATCTCTTCTTCTATACGCCATTGTGCTGTGGCAGGGGAAAAATGATGAGATCAAGAAGATACTCAAGAGTCGCTCCACTATGATAAGCCTTGTTGGAAGTACACTTGTACTCTCATTGAACTGGTATCTCTTTATCTGGGCAGTAAATCATGATCAGATGCTCCAGACAAGCCTTGGATACTACATCAACCCCCTGATTATGGTTCTGCTTGGCATGATCTTTCTAAAAGAGAGGCTGAGAAAAATTCAGATGGTTGCACTCCTGCTTGCTGGAGGCGCAGTGCTCTACTATGCCATAGGACTTGGTCACTTTCCGTGGATTGCCATTACCATTGCCCTCTCTTTTGGATTTTACGGACTCTTTCACAAGATGACATCTGTCTCATCTCTGACCGGGCTTCTGGTGGAGACCCTTATCCTCTCCATACCTGCCACCATATTTATAGGGTGGGGCCAGCTGGATGGCACCTCTGCTCTCTTTAGGGTAAACCATGCAACTGATCTGCTGCTGGTTGGTACCAACCTTGTCACTGCACTTCCTCTTCTTCTCTTTATCCTTGGAACCAGAAGAAGCACCATGACAACAGTCGGTTTCATGCAGTACCTTGCTCCCAGTATAAGCTTTCTGCTTGCTGTATTTGTCTACCATGAACCCTTTTCACACCAGAGGTTTATCACCTTTGTAATGATCTGGACAGCTCTTGCCCTTTACAGTGCAGACTCTTTGCATGCTTTCAGAAAAAGAAGAGTTGCTCAATCCCGGATTGATAGATAATCAGGATCAACTCTGAGTATGAGTTGATCCTTAATTTGTCACTCTATGACAATGCAGCTTCAAGCTCATCCTTTGTTATGGGCTGGGTTCCAACCTTGCCAACCACAACCCCTGCTGCCCTGTTGGCAACTATTGCCGCATCCTGAAATGAGAGACCTGTTGAGATACCTGCTGCCAGCACTGCAATCACTGTATCTCCTGCACCTGAGACATCATAAACCTGCCGTGCCTGGGTCGGAATAAGCAGAGGGAGGGGATATTCACCTTGACTCTCTGCATGATTATCATGCTGTTCAAGGCTCTCTTTGTTTAAATATGCTCTTTCGTTTGCGGGGTTCTTTTTCTGAACACTATCTTTCTTCTCTCCGCCAGTCAGGCACATCCCCTTGGAGCCACGTGTCACCAGCAGCCACTCAAGAGAGAACTGGGTTCTGATACGTTGTGAGACAGATATCAGCTGATCCTCAGTCTCAATACTCTCATTTGCCACAAGGTTGAGTTCTGCACTGTTGGGGGTGACACAGGTTGCATTCTGATAGCGTCTCCAATCTCTCCCCTTGGGATCTACCAGTACAGGTATCCTCTCTTTTCTGCACATTGAGATAACTGTTTCAGTCACTTCAGGTGTCTGAAGCAGCCCCTTCCCGTAATCTGAGAGAATAACACCATTATATGCAGGAATCATCTTCTGAATCTGTGACAGCAGAGATCTTTTCAACTCAGGTCTGACCATCTGTACTCTCTCCTCATCAATACGGAGAAGCTGCTGCTCCAAAGCCATGATTCTGGTTTTGCTTATGGTCAGATGTTCACTGTCAATGGTCAGATGGCTTCTGATCTGGTGTTGCGCAAGCATACTCTGGAGCTGCTTTCCAGCTCTGTCATCTCCGCAGATTGCCATGATATCACTATTGCAGCCAAGTGATGCAAGGTTGAGTGCCACATTGCCAGCCCCACCAAGCATATAACTCCTTTTAAGAGCCTCCACAATAGGGACAGGCGCTTCTGGAGATATGCGCTCAACCTTGCCCCAAAGGTAGCAGTCAAGCATGATATCCCCGATGACAAGAATCTTTGATTTTGAAAAATCATCTAAGTTAACCTTCATAGTTTATCTTTTTTTCACCATATCCAAATCATGTTTATAAACTGCAGTCTCAATTTCCATCATCCCAAGAACAGTATGAAACAGGTTGTCCTGGGAGTAATTGTTGGTAATTCTATCTTTGAGCTCTTCTATATTAATATTGAAGCTATCTCCAAACCAGAATATAGCTGGAATCCTGGTCTGTGCTTCAGGGGCAATTGCATAGGGGACACCATGCAGATATATTCCATTCTCCCCCAGGGATTCTCCATGGTCACTAAAATAGACCATTGCAGTTTCGAACCCGTTAGAGTTCTCTTTTAGAAGGTTGATCACTCTGGATAGAAAATAGTCAGTGTAGAGAATGGCATTGTCGTAAGCATTTATGATCTCCTCTCTTGTACAGTCACTCAACTCATTGGTTTCACAAACAGGTCGAAATTTTTCAAATGATTTTGGGTATCTTTTATAATAGGCAGGGCCGTGGTTGCCCATCTGGTGAAGTACAATCAGAATATCCTTATCTTTTCTGGCGTCAATATACTCTTGAAGGCCGTTCAGCATTCCCACATCTCTGCACTCGACATCATCACATTCTGGATTATTTTCAGGCTCTTTAAACTCCTCATAGGTAACTCTGAGTGCCACTCCTTTGGAATCAGAGTTGTTATCCCTCCAGAGAACATTGACGCCCACATGGGAGAGGAGATCCAGGAGATTCTCACTTGATTTTGCCTCTTTGTCCGTGTAATTGGCTCTGCCGAGGTTGGAAAACATGCACGGGACTGAAATGGCAGTGGTAGTGCCACATGAGGTGACATTAGGAAAACTGATAACCTCCTCCTGTTTCAGAAGAGGGTTGGTTTCACGGTGATAACCATTTAATGAGAAGTGGTCTGACCTTGCAGCTTCTCCTACAACAAGAATGATCAACTTCTGTTTTGTGTCAGAGGCAGCAAGTGCTGCATCTCTTCCCAAGGGGGTGAGCAGGGTCACCTTTTTCTTAAATGATTCGTGAATATATTTTGCAGCAGAATAGAGGTAATAGGTGGGGTTTGTGTAGTATCTAAGAGGTTGATGTTCCCGTAAAAAAGAGGCGTAGAATCTGCTGAATGTAAGTAGCAGAACCACTATACAGACTATGGATATCCCAATGATCTTCAATTTAACAGCAATCTCTTTTTTCAGTGGTCTCTGTATGAGTTCTATTTTTGAGACAATATATGATGGTATTACCCCAAGGGAAAAAAAATAACAGACCAGTCTAAAGCTGAAAAGTTCCATTGACTCATCCGCATTGGTCTCAAGGATATTCTGTACCATATGGGTACCTATGAAGACATTGTAGGTATCCATGAAATAGGCTGCCATAGAGGAGATAAGCAGCAGGGTAATGAGAATGGGTTTGACAGTATATCCATAGCAGATGATATTTAGCATGAATACCACCATGACTGCCAGTAGAATGGATAGAGAGAGAAGTTGAGCAAGATGGACGGATGTTATTGCATATGTACGTGACACATTTCTGAAAAAAGCAACATTGTCAAAAATGACAAAAAAAAGGGAAACCCACATAATCAACTGTGGTATGGTCATTCTCTTCAAATTCATGATGCTATAACTTCTGTTCCTGCTTTCTAATGTAAAAGTTTGTCTTTTGTGGAAAAGTCGGACTGGCATTGATCCAGAATCTCGTTTATACCATGAAATACCGATACAAAATCAGATGGAAGATCTGACCCAGAGCATCGTCGCATGGTATCACCATTGAGGTGTGCTGAAATAACAGAATAGATCTCTTCAATCGGTCTGACAACATTGCGTGACAGGTTCCTGTTAAAGATCATGCCTGCAAAGAATATGCTGGCTGCCATGAAGACAACACCCCATGCACCAGCCTGCCCGAACTGACGGGCACGCATATCAGCTTTGACCATGGCTTCTCTGTTGATTTTTCCAAGAGAGGTGATTGCTGTAACAGTTCTCTCCTTGGCCTGAAGATCTCCTTTGAATGCAGCATCAAACTGAGTCTGAATCTGCTCAATTGCCTCTGGCTCCTCCTGCTCAGTTATGTTTGTTCTGGCACGCATCAGAGCTTTTTCAAAATTTTCCCGTAGAGTTCTGATATCAGCATCATAAGAGTGCATGGCAAGTGAGGCAAGCATCTCTTCACACGCATGTAAGGAGTGTTCATTCTGATCAATAATTAACCTTATGGCTGGCGCCATACGCATGAAAATCCATATGGAACCAAGTGCCATCAGCAGATTCAGGCAGATAATCAGCCAGGCACCGATATGTGTAGATTGGGCGATACGCATGGGTTATCTTCTCACTTTCCTAATATTAAACGCCCTTTATAAACAGGGGAATGGCAGCTTCACTTGAAGCAATAATAAGATTATCATTCTTCTGAAGAGGTTCATATGGTGAGGGTTGCAATATCCGTTTTGACTCACCGCGGCGGATAGCTACAACCATGACACCAAAACGCTTTGGGAGGGCAAGCTCGACCAGATTTTTACCAACCATGGAGGGTTGAACACAGATTTCTGTCAGAAGAAGATCCTCTCCCAGGGATCTGTCTGCAATGACATGGCGGTAGAGAAGGCGGTTGGCAAACCGTTTTCCAAACTCCTGTTCAGGGTTGATGATCTGGTGCGCTCCCACCAGTTGCAGAATCCGCTGATGCATTTTATCATTTGCACGGGCAACTATAAGTGGCGCTCCCATCTGCCGGAGAAGTGCTGTACATATAATTGAAGCCTCCTTTGAATCATCACCAATGGCGCAGACAACAGCATCACGTTTGCCTGGCTCAAGGCTTGCAAGTTCAGCCTCATCTGTGGCATCCAGAACAAGTGCTTCAGTTACAAAGAGAGATGCCTCCTCAACCAGGTTCTTATTGGTATCAACAGCAAGAACCTCTGCCCCTTTTTCTGAAAGTGTCCTGGCTAAGGACATACCAAACTGACCCAAGCCAATAATAACTATTTGTTGTGACATGTAATTAAAGATTAACTCCTCTATTTCAACTCACGTTAATGAGATTTTTGCATTCTGATAACGTGAAGGGTTCTTATGGGTGTTGCGCTCCTCACTTAAGAGCATGAAGATGGTCACAGGTCCGATACGGCCAACAAACATGGTAGTCATAATAATTATTTTTCCAATTTCATCAAGATGCATGGTGGCTCCGGTAGATAGACCTACAGTCCCTAAGGCTGATGTAACTTCAAATATGATATCTGATGCTGGTATCTGCTGTGTAACTTCTACCATTAACACCATTGCCATCCAGGTGACCACTGCTGATACAACTATAGTTACTGCCCGGTAGATAATTCTGGATTGAACTCTGCGGTTGAGAATTACCACGCTCTTATTGTTTGTTATGTTTGCCCAGAAGGTCATAGCCAGTATTCCAGCTGTTGTAGTTTTCACACCTCCTGCAGTACCACCTGGGCTGCCACCGATGAACATTAGGCAGATCATCAGGAGGAATGTAGGTGAAGTGACACCTGCAATATCAACGGAGTTGAACCCTGCAGTACGAAGCGTGACAGATTGAAACCAGGCATTATGGATCTTATCAGCAACAGAAAAGTTTAACAGAACTCCATTCCAGTCAAAAACCAGTATGAGAAGAGCACCTGCTATTAACAGTATCGCTGTGGTGATCAGAGCCACATGAGCAGCAACCGGTATCGGTTTTCCGCTTATCCATCTTGGAACAAGAATGCTTGTGGCTGGGGCAATCCCTCCGAAAATAATGAGTAGAGCAACAGTATGCAGAATAAGAGGGCGGCCATTATAGGGGATAAGGTTGTCACTTTGCAGAGCAAAACCGGCATTGCAGAATGCAGAGACCGCAGTAAATCCTCCTCTCCATATTGCCTGACCAACAGCATCTCCTGTCTGATAAAAGAGAAGAGAGAGGATCAGTGCCCCGATAGCCTCAGCTGTAAAGGTGAATTTTAAAATGGTGATAAGAGAGCGGATCAGATCTTTATGGTCTGTATCTGTCATGTTTGTCAGAAGTCGCTCATGACGCAAGGTTAAGCGCCTGCCCATTGCGTGCATTCCAACTGTGGTGATACTCATGATCCCCAGACCACCAAGTTGAATCAGAATCAGGATAAATATCTGTCCGGTTACACTGAACTCCTTTGGTGTGTCAACCACAATCAGACCAGTTACGCACACAGCACTTACCGATGTAAATGCTGCATCCACAATATTGATGGTATTGTGTGCAGCAGAGACAGGGAGAATCAGAAGAGTGGTTCCAAGAATACAGAGCACCATAAAGGTTGTGAGCAACATCCTTGCCGGATGGTTTAAAAACATCTCCCACCACTGATCGTAGCGGGGCTGTACAGCTTCTGATGGTGGAAGTATAGATATTGTTATTAAAGCAGATATGAGTATGGCAATTGAGACATCATAACCTTTGTAAAAAAGAATGGCCAGAGTGCTTATAAGTGTTATGCTCAACGTACTCCAGATTACAACAGTAACTCTTCTTGGCTGCTTTAACGCACAGTGAAAAAAGATGAGCTGTACAATAATGGCAGATAGTGTCAGTGCTCCATCAAGCAGCTGATCTGTTGTGGGATCTCTCTCCATCATAAACTTCAACACTGCAAGCAGAGGTATGGTTATAATTGAGTAACGAACCCTTTGCAGCGAGCGTTCCTGAGGGGTACTGTTTTTGTGGTATTCAGTCTTAACTTTGAAATCAAGCAGATAAAACCCAGCACCTATAATGACAATTGCGCCGATAAGGGCTGCAAATGGATCGGTCACAAGATATGGCATAACCGCAAAAGAACTCCCTGTCAGTGCAAGACCAGCACAGATCTGCCCCATCAGAGGACGGCGTAGGATCAGAAAGGCACTTATGAAGGTTAAAATAGAGGCAGATAGAACAGTGGTAAGGTAAGATGGTTGAGAGTTCCAAAGAGAAGAAGAGGCTGAACTGAAATAGTCCATACCGGAGATAAAAATGTCTAAATGTAGAACGGAAAGATCAGTTCTGCTGGTGAGGGTGGCCAACATAAGAGGCAGAGGAGAGAGGGCCATCAATATCCCTTCGATACCCACATCCTGTAGTGATGATCTGGATAATCTATCTCTTTTTATATCTTTATTCATATGTTTTTTCTGGTTTTCGTTAACAGTATCAATCTGCCATTTCATAAATTGCAGCAGCAAGCAGAGGAATCATGATCTCATGGTGACCTGTAATTGAAAACCCCTCTCCGCCTGACAGGACAGGACGGTGCACCACATTGACCCCTGGACGGTAGTGCTGGATCATATCAAAGTTGGCTGTAGTAAAATTAGTTACATCATGGCCCAGATTGCGGGCAACAGAGAGCGCCTTTAAAAAGACCTCCGGCATAATGACAGCACTTCCAAGGTTGAGTATTACACCGCCATTACCAAGCTTTGCAACTGAGGCGGCAAATATGCGGAAATCACGCAAAGAGGCATCCCCAATGGCACCACCGTCAGCATCAGGGTGCTGGTGAACAATATCCGTTCCTATGGCAATGTGAAGTGTATATGGAATTTCAAGCAGGAAGGCATTTGCCAGGATGGCTCGGGTGTTAAAAGGGGCGCTCTCCTCAATCAGCATGGCACCCACGGTCTTGCCAAAACCCTGCTGCTCTCTGCTTGCACGCTTTGCAGCGCCATTAACCAGGGCAGCGGTATCAGATGCCATACCAAAGGAGCCATCTTTAAGCTGGGAGGCTACATCTTCCGAGGTATGACCCAGGCGGGCAAGCTCTGTGTCGTGGATCGCAGCAGAACCATTTGATGCAAAATGGGTTATAAAACCGTTTTTTGCAAGGTCTGTCAGAACTGGTGAGCAGCCAGTTTTTATAACATGACCACCTAGCATCACAATCACTGGTTTGCCTCTCTTCTTTGCTGAAACAATGGCTCTGGCAATCTTTTTCAGATCATTGGCCTTTAGCAGAGCTGGCAGACTGTTCAGGAAAGTTGAGATATTCATCCCCTTAAAGGGTGGGGTTGCCTCAAGAGTTGTTGAGACTTTTGAAGCTCTTTTTGTGGCTGAATAGGTGTGAATATTCTTCAGATTGAGTTCTTCGTAAGATTTCAAATTAAGTTCTTCCAAGGATTTCATGACTGGATATCCATTTTTAAATTTTCAACAGATCAGTTTGGATCTGCTATCAGGTCTGGCAGTTGTCTCTCTCATCCAGCTCATTTGCATGTGGCCTGTTTTTCTGTCTCTTCTTGGAGCAGGTTTTGTCTTCTCGTATAATGGCACACACTCTGGGATTGTGTAAATCCTTGCAGGTCACATGGTTGTAGAGCGGGCACTCTGGATATTGCTTTGACATTGAGACTCCTCTTCCCAGCTAACCTTTCTGATAATATGTTCCGACTCACCTGCTGGTATCTGCCGGAGTCCGACTCACCTGCTGGTATCTGCCGGAGCCTGATTGACATGCTGGTACCTATCAGAGCCCGGTTAACCTTTTTACTGTTCATTGGATTCCGGGAACCTTCCAGCCTCTTCTGCTACCTGGTGAGATCTGGCTTCTCTCCTACTGGGTCAGATCTGTCTCGGAAATTTTTCCACGCTCAGGTTTTATCAAGATAGATTCAGAGCTATTCTCCTCTGCTGTGGATTCAGTTTTTTTTTTAGTACCAGCCCTGTTCTGCCTGATCAGATCTTCCAGTTGAGTTGCATATTGAAGTATCTTTCTTGAGAGAGTCAGATCAAGCTGATCAATTTTTCCATTGAGACTCTTTTTCAGTGCAATAAGCTGAGCATCAACATATTTTTTGTCAGTAGAGGCTGTTGCTGCTTTACCACTCTCTGCTGTCTGAGCTTTTTTAAACTCCTTGTCCATCAGAGCAACACTTTTGTCAAGTTCTCCAATACTATTTTCAAGTTCTGTAATGGTGGATCTGTTTTCTGCAAGGATCTGTGTGGCCTCTGCAAGTGTGGCAAGTTTTGACTCCACAGTCAGCTCAATATCAGCAACTTTTCTGTTCAGAATCTGACTTTGAGCGGCAACTTTATCATTGATGGCAGTTCTGATCTTTTTATCCATGGCAGCTTCAATTCTGGAATCAATTTTTCCATCAATCCCCTCTTCAATCCCCTTTAAAGATGCCACCTTTGCCTCAATGCCAGCTTCAATAGCCTTTATGGATGCCACTTCCGACTCAATTTTTGACTCAATCTCCCTGCTCTTTTCGTTGACAATGGTGAGGGTCTCCTGATTGGTTCTATCAAGAATATGGAGGGCGCCCTTATATTGCTCTGCAACTTTTTCAATATCTTTTCTCATGAGATCAAGCTGTTTCTCGGTCTCATCTTTGCTGGATTTATTACTGTCAATGAGTGTCAGTTCATCCTGAATTGCTATTGTCTGCTGTTTAACTTCAGGGATCTCTTTTTCAAGAGAGAATCTTATCTTTGCCAGCTCAACTTCAAATGCGTTGAGTCTGGCTTCAAATTGAGTTGCCACAATATCAACCTGACTCTGCCCTGAATCGTTGATAGCCAGCACCCTTTTTTTAATGTCAAGATAGCCATAAACCAGAATGGCACAGATCAGGCATGGCAGAAGAACAGCTATAATAGTGACTCTGTTGCCAAGCTTTTCTATCTTCTGTTCGTTGAGCTGCTCTCTGTAGAGAACTGCTGAACTGTCACTATCAATGGCGTCATCACTGTTTGATATGGTGAAATCATCAATCAGGCGTTTTTTACCATCCAACTCTTTCTCCAATCAGCTATTTTAAGTTCTTTTATATGAACTACTCCCACTCAATGGTTCCAGGTGGTTTTGAGGTTATATCAAAAACAACGCGGTTAACGCCATCCACCTCATTAATAATCCGGTTAGAGATCTTTGCAAGAAGGTCATGTGGCAGACGAGCCCAATCTGCTGTCATTGCATCCTTGCTATTTACAGCTCTGATTGCAATACAGCTATCATAGGTACGCTTGTCTCCCATTACACCGACACTCTTTATCGGTAACAGAACTGCAAATGATTGCCACAGCTCTCTGTAGAGCCCGGCCTCCCGGATCTCCTGAAGAAGTACAGAATCTGCCTCTCTTAAAATTTTCAGCCGCTTTTCTGAAACAGCCCCCATTATCCGTATTGCAAGGCCAGGGCCCGGAAATGGCTGACGCCAGACCATATCTTCATTCAGGCCAAGCTCAATTCCAAGTTTGCGTACTTCATCTTTAAAGAGCAGTTGAAGGGGTTCAATGAGTTTGAGGTTCATCTTTTCAGGCAGTCCCCCTACGTTGTGGTGAGACTTGATGATGGAGGTGGGGCCTCCAAAGGCAGATTTAGATTCAATAATGTCAGGGTATAGGGTGCCCTGACCCAGAAACTCTGCATCTTCAATTTTTGCAGCCTCTGCTTCAAACACCTCAATAAAGAGCCTGCCGATCTCTTTGCGTTTTTTTTCAGGGTCAGTTACACCCTCAAGTGCATCCAGAAATTTCTTGCGTTCATCTACAAAAGAGATGTTCATCTCAAGGTTGGCGGTAAGACTCTGCTCAATATTGGCCTGCTCATTCTTTCTCAGCAACCCGTTATCAACAAAAATACAGTGGAGATTCTTACCAATGGCCTTGTGGATGAGCAGTGCTGCAACAGAGGAGTCAACACCTCCTGAAAGCCCCATGATGACCTTTTTATCCCCAACTGCCCCCTTGATCTGGGCGATTGCTCCGTTGGCAAAAGATTCCATGGTCCAGCTTTTCTTGCAGTGGCACACATTAAACAGGAAATTTCTGATCATTGCAGTTCCATTTATTGTATGCTCAACTTCAGGGTGGAACTGCAGGCCGAAGAGGCGGTTGTCAGGATCGGCAATGGCAGCAATTTCAGTATTTGGAGTTGACGCAGTGATGACAAAGTTGTCAGGCAACCTCTCTGTGGAGTCACCGTGGCTCATCCAGCACTGGAATGGGGAGACCAT
>Ga0209800_10001646_pt1 | contig 22368 bp, 15 predicted proteins | sample Higcelweek8metaG_FD_187174 | JGI IMG/M metagenome (GOLD analysis project Ga0209800, IMG submission 187174) | Freshwater pond sediment microbial communities from the University of Edinburgh, under environmental carbon perturbations - High... | ecosystem: Environmental > Aquatic > Freshwater >...
CGGAAAGAAAAAGAAACTTGACAAGGTGTTGGACTTTGCCTGCGGTTCAGGGTCTCTATTACTTAACGTACGAAAACAACTTGGCCCACATGGAATCGGTAAGATTTACGGGCAGGAATCTAATATCACAACATACAACCTTGCACGCATGAATATGTTGCTTCATGGTGTCAAGGATTCGGAATTCGAAATTTTTCACGGTGATACACTACTCAACGAATGGCCCGTTCTTAAAGAAGCTAACCCTGCAAAGAAATTGGAATTTGATGCAGTCGTGGCCAATCCTCCGTTCAGTTATCGCTGGGAACCAACCGATGCATTGGGAGAAGATTTCAGATTTAAAAATTACGGTCTGGCTCCAAAATCAGCGGCTGACTTCGCTTTTCTATTGCACGGGTTCCATTTCCTTGGCAAAGAGGGAACAATGGCAATTATTCTTCCTCATGGAGTGCTGTTTAGAGGAGGTGTAGAGGAACGAATTCGTACCAAATTACTTAAAGATAATAATATTGACACCGTGATCGGTCTTCCTGCTAATCTGTTTTTCTCAACGGGTATTCCGGTTTGTATTCTGGTTCTCAAGAATTGTAAGAAATACGATGATGTTCTTATTGTCAATGCAAGTGAGCATTTTGAGAAAGGTAAACGTCAGAACCAATTAACACCGGAACATATTCAGAAGATCGTTGAAACATACAAAAACCGTAAAGAGGAAGACCGGTATTCCCGTCGTGTAAAAATGGGCGAAATCAAAAAGAATGATTTCAATCTAAATATCTCACGGTATATTAGTACTGCAAAAGCAGAAGAAGAAATTGACCTGTATGCAGTAAATAAACAGCTGGTTGAGCTTGACAAAACAATTGCTGCGGCTACAGAAGAACATAATAAGTTTCTTAAGGAGCTTGGGTTGCCATTGTTACCATTTGGGAATTCGGAAGAAACAAGTACTGTTAAAAAGAAAAAATAAGCTGTTTGTATATAAATAATTTTTATTCATTTAGTTAATTAATTATTGATCAGGATAAAAAAACATGGAACTTCTCTATCTCTATATACCTGACTATAGTATCTTTAAAGATGCTCAAATTAATTTCACCGGAAAATATAAATTTAATTACGATAAAAACACCCGATCACTCACATGCAATATAGATGAGAATGCGATTGATGGATCGTTTTTTTCAATTAACAATACGAACAATGTCGTAACAAATATTTCAGCATTAATAGGAAATAATGGCTCAGGTAAAACAACTATAGCTGATTTTCTTCACCTTATTAGAATAAGAAGTGGTTTAGAACATATTGTTGTATGGAAAATAGACGATGTTATAAAATGTTCTTCGTTCATATTACCAGAAAACTTGAGTAATAGTGATTTTAACAAGTATCTGGTCGACTTAGATAACACAAGTGAATCGATTCGAATTAGAGCTAAAATGGGCAAATCCGAAATCGAGATGTGTTATGAAAAGAAAGACAAATCAAAATACCAACTTAATAGGAATTCTCACCTTCTTACAAAATTGAAACAACGATTAATTGACGCAAATAACGATTGGTCAATACCTATAATTGATGATAAGAACATAAAAATTAAACATTGCCCAAATGTTGAAAATGAATTTACATTTGTTTATTTGTCAAATTTTTTTGCATCCCTCCATAGTATCGAAGACATGAATGGTACAATTGATTTGTCAACATCATATTTAGCGTACAAGGATAAAGAAACATTAATCAATAGCATGTATGACAATCATATTGATTCATTCGTTGCACACAGGATGATGGAGATGGTACGAAATGTAAAATTGTTTAGTACATTTAAATCTCTGGATAAAAAACCCAAATGGAAACTTCCTGTTCCAACGGGACTGTCTATTAAACCTTTAGATATTGATTTGAAAACTTTAAGAACTGAATTAGGAAAAATTAATGAAAAGCAAAGTGAATTAGCATATGAATTTCTTTTATTTATAAATGCAACAGACTTGGAAAATAATAATTCAAATAACAAGTTTTCTAATTCTTTGACCAATTTTACTGTAAAACTTTTTAGAGCGTTTTTAGGGAATTATTTCAGGTACTACCCAATAGACAAGGTTGAAACAGGCCACATATCAACTATATTAATTGAGCAATTTAAAAGGTTTTCAAAAGATGGTTTATCCATAGAAAATATTAAAAACTTTTGTATTGAAATTCTAAAAAGTTACACTATAGACAAAAATGGAATGCCGCAAAGTCCAATTAAATATTTTTTAGAACTCATAAATGTTTTGGAAATGCATTCTGATAATCTTTTTTTTGAAAACTTTTATTACAACTTTAACAAAAATGAAGATCTTGAAAAGAGTATACTTGTATTAAAAACATATTTTTCTACCAATACAATTACTCATTATCTTGATTTTGCATGGGAACCACGCATTTCATCAGGTGAATTAGCACAGTTAAATCTTTATTCACGTCTATTCTCTTTGTTACAAAAAGGCAGCATTATTGACAGACGGAAGGTTTTACTTTTTGTGGATGAAATTGAAATCACTATTCACCCAGATCTGCAGCGAAAATTAGTATCGAATTTAATGGAATTTTTGGGTCTGTTTTTTAAAGAAAATAAATTTCATATTATATTTGCATCCCATTCTCCGATATTGCTTTCTGATATTCCAATGTCACAGACAGTTCTTTTGAAACGTACAGATACTACTGTAGAATTGATAACCACGAACAAGTCTGAAACATTTGGAGCCAATATACATACCTTATATGAAAATTCATATTTTCTTTCCGAAGGTTTGGTGGGACAGTTTGCCATTGACAAGATTGAAACACTCGTTGAAAAAATTAAAAACTTACAAGATAACAGTACCAAGGAGGATGTTGATACAATTAAAAAAGAATGTGACGTAATCGGAGAACCTTTTATGAAACATAAAATAGTCGAGTTACTTGAAGGAAAAATCCCAAAGCATTTAAGAAAACAACATTTAGAAAATAAATTACTCCAAATTCATCAACATAAGCTGATGATTGAAAAAGAAATTAAGGATTTGCAATGATTAAGATCAGAGCATCATTCTCAAGGAACCTTGATACAATCTGTCAAGAACATTGCGACATTCTTTCTGATTTTGTTAAACAAGATGCTGCAACGGTATTAGCCAATCACAACTGTAGCAATAAGCTAACAACTTTATTAAAGAAGTTGTCAGGAAATAATGATAATACTAGAAGAGAAATCCTTTCTTGTAAACCAGACGAATTTCCTTCAATTCACAATAAATACAAAAACTGCTATAGTACAACTAATGAAATTGCAATTTTACAGGCCGTTTTCAACTATGATCATTTTTCTAGTAGACATTATTCATGTTATGAATTAATAAAAAAGTTAGATCTAAAAGTTTGTCCTTATTGTAATAGAGCATATATTACACCTATAAAATCTGTTGAAAAAAGACCCCCACTTGACCATTTTTATCCACAAAGTATATATCCATTATTCGGATTAGCATTCTACAATCTAATTCCTTCATGTACATTCTGTAATTCAACACTCAAATTAGATCACGATCCTTTAACGACACCTATAATTCATCCATATTGTGATGAGTTTGGAAATGATGCAAATTTTAGTTTTAATGATCCTTTAACATGCAAAACAATTTTGAAAATAAAAAAGACAAAAAATAAAGACCTAATTACAAATGCAAATGAACTTTTTAAAATTGAAGAAGTGTATCAATCTCATTGGGATATTGCCCTTGAACTACGTAAAAAAGCACTAAAAAACAATAAACAGCATTTGAAATCATTACAAATTATTGCTAAAAAGATAAAAATATTAGCTTCTACAGAAGAAGAATTTTATCAGTTTTATTTTGGAAATTATATGAATGAAGAGGACTTTGAAAAAAGGCCGTTGGCAAAGTTTACATACGATCTTGTAAGTGAGCTGAGAATTATAAATGATTTACAAGTAAGTTTATAATTAAAACAATATCTCAAAAAAGTATAATGTAGAATTGAAAGATAAAGTTATTGAATTTTATAAGCAATTTCGAAGCAATAGATAAGTATACATAACATTATCTTTGGACGAAAGTTAGAAATTCAAAATTATGGAATCCTTGAAGTTGCACTTGGTCAACCTGAACATGATCCGTTGATCAAGTATTATTTTATTAATAAAAACAAAATGAGAATAAAATCCATTTTAATCAGCTTTCTAATACTCGCGAATGTTACGACTGCTGTCGTAGCGCAGGAAACCAGAACAAGTACAATAATAAATGAACTTCATAAAAAATCATTAATACTTCTTAAAAAGTATAACCTTCATTTACCGGATAAGACTTCTTTTTGCAGTGAACCGAATTCAAATTTACCTCTGCCTGAAGAAAAACCATTTACGCTTGACACAGTAGACTCAAAACAGGAAAAACCCGGTAGTAATGTAAACGCTCAGCGAACCCATATTTTATAACCCCAAGCGTAAACCATATTACTCCTAAACCAGAACAAAGGAGTAATAATGGGCAAGCGAAGTACCTACGATTGGCAGTTTCATATCCGCCAGCAGAAATCAAGCGGTCTGACGGTAAAAGAGTATTCACAAAAGCAGGGTTTCACAGCCTGGTCATTTTATATGAATCGTAAACGGCTGCAAAACGCACAACCCACAGATACAACTGTAGCAGTAAAGCTCAAACAGCCGATACAATCCCTTCAATCACAATATGTAAACAAGACATCCTTTGTGCAATTTGGATCTATTGACACATTAAAATCAGATGAACTTACGGTGAAATATCCAGATGGAACAATCGTCCATTACAATGGCACGATTAATCTGACCGACCTTCTTTGCAACATGCAACGTACAGTCAGGAGCAGGCATTAAATGATAAGCTTCCCATATACAGTAAAAGTGTATGCCTGCATTGAACCAATTGATATGCGAAAATCCTTTGATGGGCTTTGCGGATGTGTTGAGCAGTACATAGGTGAAGATCCGTTGAGCGGGCATTTATTTGCATTTTTCAATAAGCGTTCGACAATGGTAAAAATTCTATTCTGGGATCGCAGTGGATTTTGTATATGGTACAAGCGTCTTGAGCAGGGGCGATTCAACACTGCATCATTACGACACACAGACGTAAAGACACCTATTGAATTTGCAGATCTGATGCTTATCCTTGAAGGAATAGACCTTGCAGGAGCCCGCAGGAGAAAACGCTATAAAATATCAGCGTAATCAATTTTGATAAGCAGTTTAGCATTGACATGTAATGTAGCACAATGTAAATTTACTATCGTGAAAACAACTGACTACAAAACAATCAATGATCTTCCTGCTGATCCTGCAGAGCTACGCGAATTGCTCTGGGAATGCCTTGCAGATATTCGTCATCTCAGCGGTCAGGTTGCAGTACTTAGAAAAGAGCTGTTTGGCAAAAGCTCCGAGAAACATATTGTTTCAGATGATAATCAGATAGTAATTGATGGGCTTTTAGAGCAGCTTGTAGAAAATATTGCTCCTGTTCAAAAAGATGAATATGTCGAAACCACTGAAAAGAAACGCCGCAAGAGCAATCCAGGACGTAATGCAATACCAGATTCAATAGAAACCGTTGAACATATAATCGATCTTGACAACAAAGACAAAGAGTGTCACAACGGCTGTGGTGAAATGACAAAGATCAGGGAGGAACGCCGTACTGTCATCGAAAGAATACCGGCAAAATATGTAAAGAATGTCTACATTCAGTACATATACGCTTGTAACAAATGTAAAGATACTTTTGTTGCAAAGGAAATGCCTCTTGTATCTCCATTACCAAGAATACTTCCCGGAATTGATTTTCTGATATTTGTAATACTCAGCAAATATCAGTATCACCTGCCTCTTTACAGAATACAACGAATGATTTATCATGAATCTCAGATATGGTTAACCAGATCGACACTTTGTGGATGGATTTCCGAGATATGTGTGCCCCTCAGGCGAATCTATGATGTTCTTGTCAAGGAAGTCAAATCAGGAGACTGCATTCACTCTGATGATACAGGGATCAGATGCTGCGGCCATTCAAGTTTCATGTGGACATACGTTAATGGTGCACAGACTGTCGCAGTATTTGACTATAGGGAAACGCGTGGTGCCGCTGCACCAAGAGAATTTCTCAAAGGAATTTCTAGCGGCAGCTATCTGATGACGGATTGTTGTCCAAGCTATAATGATTCTATAAGAAAGTACAATCTTTTGCAGATGTCATGCATGATGCATGTACGCAGGGAGTTTGTTGAAGCTCTTGAGGCTAAATATAATAAAGACTTTAACTCGAAAGTGCTTTTGTATATTCGGCATTTGTATCGTCTTGAATCTTTTGTCAACAGTAGAAAGAATATTGACAATAAGGATCTGATTACGTTACGGTATAAAGTCAGAAATCAATACAGTAAGCCAATACTTGAAAAAATGAAGGTGTTGCTTGAGAATCCTGGAATAACAATAGTACCCAAAAGCCTTACCGCAAAGGCGATTAACTACACATTGAATCATTGGGGAAATATTGTACGTTATCTCGAACGCGGTGATCTTCCTATTGACAACGGTATAAGTGAACGGGTGATCCGCGATTTAACCATAGGAAGAAAAAACTGGGTACAGGTAATGTCTGAGGCTGGTGGGAAAAGGTCTGCTATTATACTGTCAATAGTTGCAACATGTAAACTCAACAACATAAATCCATATGATTATTTAAAAGAGGTTCTGATGATAATCGCTATCCGTCCCAAAGATGCCGACGTAAGTGATCTCACACCTCAAGCCTGGCTCATGAATAAAAACAACGGCACTCTTCCTGATAAAAAACCACTCTATCCTTCAAAAAACTGAGATGCTCTCTGTGGTGGTTTTTTAATGCATTCGGGATGGGTTCGCTGAGCGATTACGCTTTACCTGCCAATACATTTGCCCCGCCAGTATTAATTTTATACATATGCCCATTTCCTCCCCAACGCGATAAAATAGAGAATGCAGACAAAGAACTATCTGACAATGTCCAATCTTCTCCTATTGCAGGTGAAGTATAATGCATATGATTAGCCATTCCAGCCATTAACAAAGCATTATCTAAAAAAACATTTATAAGGCAATCTATATCATCTTTTCCTATTAATTGGATTATTGCAGAAGCTATCGAAGTGTGCATTTTTGAAGCTGAGCGCCCCCATGTCAAAGCTGCTTGAAAACTGCCAGCACTCATTGTCTTTGGACAGTTCTTCTCTTCCGTATCTGCTGGATCATCTTGTCTGCAACCAGAATTAATACCTACGAATAAGTTCCCCGGATTCCAATAGTAATTCACTAATGAATTAACTGTACCATCAGCGTTTAAACCAATTCGCTTAGAAGAAGCAGTTACAGAATCAATTAAAGTACGCGCTCTCCCTTTTTGATCTTTAGGTACTTTATCCATATTACTATTAAAGTTATGTACAGCATTTTGCACCCTAGACCATTTAATCATCGAATTCGTTAGAGAACTTTTAGGGAAAATATGATGATTTGAAGTAGGTTTTGTAGCATCATTTACAATAAAAGCTACTGCCCCTCCAGGTCCTCCACCAACATTACCAGTAGCAGGATCACTAGTTGATTGATCGAAATCATTCTTGAATATATCCCCTAAAGTATCTTTCTTCTGGATTGGCTGTAGTTGTTGAACTGAATGGGTTTCATCTATAGGCTGAAATTGATCTGCTTGTTTGACTTGTGAGCAATTACTAACTATCTGCAGTTTTTTTTGTGCTATGGCTTCAGGCCGATTATCCACAAGCCCAACGCCTTGCTTGACACCACTTTTCTTCTGAACAATTGAATTTGCAGACGCGCAAATCCTGTTCTCTTTCGATTTCTCAACTTGTGTATACATATCACATTGCTCCTTAATTGACTTATAATACTTATTGCAGACATCTTACCTATTACACATAACACCTCATTCACCCGTTGCCAGGACCAAACTTCTTAACCTGATGATTAGTCATATTTCCATGTCCTTTACGTTTAGGATTCTTTTTCCATTTTCCTTTTTTCACTGGTACAAGATGGTTTTGATTCAAAGCGCCATCTTTATTTGGGCAGTTCCTGTTAATATGATTTGGTGAACCACAATATTTACAATTAAGTTGTATTACAGTATCACCCTTCAGTTGAACGGAATCCGATATCTTGTTCTGCAATGAATTAATATTGCACGATGCACACTGACAGTTATCCTGATGATTCTCAGACATTTTTCCGATCACAGTTGCGCCTTTCTTTTCCGCTCTGTGATCTTCAATTTCTTTTTTCTGGATCAGATTTTTCTTTCTTGAAACAATCTTCTGCTTTTCTGATTTTATTTTTGCGCTATACATTATCAACTTCCTTTCTCTTATGATAAATTGAATATCTTTCCATCCTATCAAACAGTCTTACCCTCTTTCCATATCTCTTTTCTCACCCCGCAGACAAGATCATCATGACACACCTTGTCTTTACCTCTGCGCAAAGCCCTGAGCACCGCGTATCTTGCCACATTGTTAAGAGAGCCGCCGGAGAGCTCGTATTCTTCAGCAAGTTCATGAAGTCTGACATCCGGGCTGAGCCGTTCAGTGTTCGGGAACAGACCTTTCCATAAAAGGAATCTCTGTTCAGGGCCGGGCATTGAGAAGTAAATCACACTCTGGAACCTTCTCATGAATGCCTCGTCAATATTGGCTTTTAAGTTGCTTGCAAGAATAACTACATTGGGGCAGTCCTCAATTCTCTGCAGAAGATATGACACCTCCTGATTTGCGTGCCTGTCATTTGAGCTTGACATCTGAGTTCGCTTGCCGAAGAGCGCATCGGCTTCGTCAAAGAACAAAATCCAGTTGCGGCTCTGCGCCTGATCAAAAACATTTGCAAGATTCTTTTCTGTTTCTCCGATATATTTCGATACTACCATCGAGAGATCTATTCTGTAAACATCAAGACATGTACTTGCACCAAGTAAAGTTGCAGTCAGTGTTTTTCCTGTGCCTGGGGGGCCGTAGAAAAGACAGCGGAATCCGGGTTTGAGATTCTTTTCAAGTCCCCAGTCGCGCATGACCTGATTTGAGTGTGTAAGCCATGTCTCAATTGCTCCGATATCTTCGCGTACATCCGGATCGAGAACAAGATCATTCCATGTCAATCTGCTTGTTATAAGCTTTGCAGGAAACTCTGCGCAGTAATCAGGTTTATGCGTCTGCCCTGTTGTCAATCTATTCAGGAACTCAGGCGACATTATAAGAGCCCCGCCCCAGAAGGGTTCTCCGCTTCCCTGATGTTCTATTTTTATTATGTCAATTTTTCTGAAGTAATGTTCCTCATCGAAAAGACGCAATACCTCGAGCCGCCGCGAAAGGTCGCATCCGGCTAGAACAAAGTTTACAGTTTCACATGTGGGCAGAAACCCCTGATGGTTTTTCCCGCACCAGCCGCCAAATTCTGTATAAGGCCGCCCGAGATTTTTGTTCTGAAGGAAAAACATGTCAAGAGCGCCTGGACGTACATGAGGAATAACAGCTATCGCAAGAGCAATGCGTTCATCAAATGTCATGTTCCATTCCTCAATAAAAGCAGCATAGGCAGATTCATGCAGACTGTAATCAGGAGGTTCAATATCACGTATGTCAATCTGCTTCTTGGGATCATCATCCGCAGAAAAATACTGCTCAAGCCGTGCTTCAATAACACTTACACACCAGTCAATTTCACTGTCAATAGTAAGAGCATTTATATTTACAGTATTTAGTATTCGTTCATTTTCATATGTAGTATTCATTTAGCAACCCATATCCCTATATGTACAAATTCCTCTCCCGCAGGGAGAAATTAACTCAACCTCAACCACATCTCACACCCACTTCCACTCCACTCTCAAAAGTCCTTTCATCCACGGATACTTAACCATTGAGAATCCCCATGGCAATGTGTCAATTAGCATGTCAAATGATCTGTGATCAACTCTCAGGAGCCAGCCGTCATCATTTCTTGTCAGTATACCGCTTCTCTGAAGGAATGATTCCCGTAATCCCTGAGCTGAGGTTCCGCCAATTTTCGGCCAGTTCTTAATTATTGCCACGACAAGTCCGTCAACAGTCTCTTTTTCCTTTTCTGTCAATTCTATTTCCAGTTCAGGCCTTTTTGTTATATCGCATCCGCAAAGTACTTTATTCAGTACAAACATAAATTCATGGCATTTTGTCGTGTGCCTGCAGAAGTAATGAAGGAGTTTCATCGCTTTCTGTTTTGAAATTTCATCACTGAATTTTTTATCGTCAATAAATCCAAGCATGTTGAAAAGACGCTCAAAATATGGAGCACCAATGATCATTCCGGCATTTTCAACAGGTATTTCTTCAGGTAGATCCTCAGGAACGTTTTCAAGATTTGCGTTTTTTCTCTCTTCTGCAGTTTCTTTTTCTTTTATTATCACACTATCTGTTTGAGTTTGGGCACTGTATGTTCTGCCCTGCAGAATTTTCTGTGTCAGTATTCCCTTTTCAACTGCACTGCCTGATGTTAATGACAGACTGCCTTGTTTCTCAACTGCATCAATTACAGCCGATGTAAATTCAAGTCTCCCTGTTTCAGGAATGCCGTTTGTGAATTGGATCATTATGGCAGTAAACAGTTTTTCAGAATCCATGCCATTCATATCATTCTTAAGTAAAAGTACAAGCAGAGTGGTCATAAGTCTCTCAGTCTGCATTCTTATCTCATCACCTGTAAATTTCATCTGTATGGCGCTTCTAATAGAAGTAAAGCAGTGATATGCTTTTGCACCCAAATGAATGCTGAAATTGTGAACAAGCCTGAAAAACATATTTTCAGAAAGAAGCGGTACCATTGCTGCTGCAACGCAGGAGGCATCACCACTGTACTCAAGTTTATTATGGAGTATCTGCGGATAATTGACAATAAGGTTATTGATGACAGATACCGCATTTCCGGCATTCTGATCCGCGCTGCAGCCTGATGGGTTCAATAAAAATTTGAACAGTTCTGCAATTTCATCATTGCAGATTAAATCTTCTTCATGGTACTTTTCCAGTGAGCTTTTTGAATTTACCTGCGACCTCATTTTCTCTTCAGTAATATTTTTATCTGTCTGTGAACTATTAAAAGTATTTTCTGCATTATATGTTTTGTCATCGTTTGTATAGACCGCAAAATCATCTGATCTGTTCTCAGGCAGATCGTGTTCTTTTTTAAGCTGACCAAGAACCAGAAGCAGTGTTTTATAATGCTCAGGAGATTCGCCTGAATCAGTTATACTTCTGATTACTGCATAAAGCAGTGTTGCAAAATGTAAATTATGGTGAGCCGCTATTGAACCCAGAATCTGCCTTGTAAATTCAATTTCATTAAATGCGCCGCCATTTCTGTGCATGAGATAACTGATTATGAACTCAAGTACCTGCTGCCTGAGAGGCGCTGCAGCATCATTGTATTTCTTTATTTTCATGATCGCCTGCGGCAGCCTGTCTTCAGCAGCATCTGTAAACCTACTGATGAACTCATTTCCATCCTGACATAATACAGTGATGCACTCCGCAAGTCTTCTTCTGTCAAATACTGCGACAATATTTCTTACATATCGTGTATCTTTACATCTTTCCATCATGAAAATCTGCAGCTTTTCGTTCCACAGGAAATGCATTCTGTCCCATATCAGAAGCGATTCTGAATGCATTGTATCACTTCGCAATGCAGCAAGAAAGCTCATGGATGTCTCACTGAATGATTCCTTATTCTTTTCTTCACTCTTATTATTTATGGTATACCGGTTGCTGATTTCATCAAGAATGCTGCGCAGTTCGTGTTTTCCTGACCTCTCTGCACTCACCATATCAATTGATTGAATGAGTGAATTTACAAATAATGTAAAACTTATATTATAATGCGCACCGATTTTCATTATAATATTCTCGACAAAGTCTCTGCGGTTGAACTGTACGCTTTTTTCAAGCAGAAAATAGTGAACTGTAAACTCAAGAATCTGACGATGATATTTTGTCACATCGGATTCAAAAGGTTTTTCCAAAACTCCCGGTGATATGGAACGCTTTTTTTTAAGCTGACAGATGAAATCTATCAGAAATTCTCTTTCAGAAAGCTCTGTTTTTGAAATCAGCTTTTCGATACTGTCAATGTCAAACTGCCAGACAAGCCGTTTTATCGCATCTTCTCTTTCCTTGCATTTTTTCAGTATTTCAATAAACTGCCCGATATCACTGTTCAATATTTCATCAAGCAGATCCTGCGGAGTTGACGGCATTTTCTGTGTAAAGAACCCAAAACGCAGGTATTCAATAATGTAACATACCCCTGCCTGTTTTAAAGTTATAACCTCTCTATTTGCATCTTCATTTCCACTATGGTTGCTGATTCTTTTCAAAAGCTCGGATTCAAGTGCATTCCTGAAATGCAGCTGCATATCCCTTAGCGTCTGATCACTGCATAGAACCTGCCCCAGATCAATATCAAGACGTTCGATTCTGATCCTGTATTCACGAAACACATCCTTGCAGAAAACTTCCTCTATTACAGGAAGCAGCCACAGCGATACCTGTGAATACATGTTCCCGCTGAGCGGATCGAGCACCTGTTCTGATGTTTTAAAATTGAATGAACAGATTCCTATTCTGTCATCAGGCTCAAACATCACAGTCCCCCGTTCTGCTTTATAAACTTTGAGAGTTCCATGGAAAATTTATCCCGCCTGTCAATATTTTTTTCCTTTATGCATCTGCACCAGTCGCCGTATATTTTTTCTATGGTCAGCCACTGACTTTCGCTGCACCACAGATAATTGACAAATAGGTGCGCGGGAGCGCTTTTTTCAATGATCTGCATGACAAGCGTGCGGAAATGGCTGTCAGAGTATCTTCCGCTGAAACAGGGCAAAACAGCTGTTACCCTGCAGTTGTAAAAAAACTTATCAGATTCAGGAACAGTTCCCATGAGCGGCCTCAGAAGCACATGCTCGATAATTATCATCTGTTCATCAGGATCCGTTTTTTCAGGATCATTTCCAGTACGAAGCAGAACCTGCAGTTCAAGACCGGAGATCATTTCCGGCCGTTTTCTGCCTGACGAAATGCAGTCTACACCTTTTGTCAATCTTTCCGCCAGAAGCGGTGCGTACCTGAGATAGCGGAGCTTATTGCTGATAATTGACTCGGAGGGAGATAATGTATCACTTTTCTTTCTGAGTTTATTCAGAGAAATCTGCCCGAATTCAAGCCCGTAAATCCCAAGCATCATGTCAAGAACTGCATTCCTGCGGTCTGTAAAATTATCAAAGTTTGCAAGAGCAAGTTCAAGTGCAGATGCAGCATTGGAGGGATCTGTATAGAGTTCCTCAATTCCAGGAATTTTATTATTATCAAGATAATTGCTGAAAACTGTGTGTTTGAGAGAAGAATCTGCAGAAAACAGTTTCTTCATGTTCTGAAGTGAAGAAGCCATATCAGCGATAAGCTGCTCAAAAAGCCACAGATAGGCTTTGAGCTGTTTTGCCTTTGCCTTTCTCTCTTCAGATTCAGATGCCAGAATTCCCCCGGCTGAAATTCCATATACAGAAGGAAAATCATTCTGTATCGAATAATGATCATCAAATACATGGTATCTGCCTTGCGGAAACTGATACAGACGTCTCACATCCTTTATATAATCAGGATACTTCGGATCATTGACAAGTTTTTTCCGTGCTTCATCATTTATGTGCCTGTAGCTTGACTGCAGCCGATGTCCGGAAGTAACCAGCTGCAGATGTATTTCACTATCGCTTTGCGGCAGCTTTACAGATTTAACCATTACACCTTCCACTGCCGCTGTGCAGTTGTCAACAACAATTCCTGCTCCACGCAGTGACAGGTTGTATACATCGACAACCCCCTGTATATTTTTAATTTTTGCAGCCATCTCAGATATACAGATCATTCTCTTCAGCGCTGTCAAGTCACTCTCGGGAATAATTCCGTTTTTAAGAGGAGGTCCGTCAAAAAGTTCCTGAAGTGTAAATCCTGCGCTGTGCAGTTCCTTTACAGACCTGTAGTGCATGTTGTTTGAAACATACTCTGCACATACTGCATAAATTTCTCCGCAGACTTCCCATGCCGGACGCATTGTATGAACTTCAACAGTACCGTACAGATCCATCATGCACCTTTCAAGAATGATGATCTCCGCTATGTCCTCACCAAGACTGCGCCACTTTACAAATGCATTTAATATCCCGTCGCAGACTGTCTTTTTTAATTTTTCGTCAATATGATACTGATCTGCAATATCAACATAAACTGTATAAAGACCTGCAATACCATTTACATGATGCTCGATCCAGATATTTCCGATCCCGCATATTTCATCAAAAAGCACACGCCGCAGATCATTTATCGTTGTACATGCATTTGGAAGAATCCGCTCCGGATACTGCAGCCCGAGCTTCTCAAAAATTATTCCGTGATCTTTTTCAAAAAAGTAATCTTCAACCGGAAATGTCGACTTGTAATGCAGTTCAGTAAGTGCATAACACAACTGCTCAAGAATGGTGATTCCGGGATCATGGAGATTGTAATCAGTCCAGACATCTCCGCAATATTTCTGCAGAAGCGCAATTCCCTGTTTATAGAAAACATCATACAGGAATTCTTTCTCACCGAGTTTCTTTTTATCAATGGTAATTGTTTCATTCATCATCATTTTTCCTGTTTCATTTCTGACCTGCCGAACATGTTATCACTTGTTAAACAAGCGTTGTTATTACTCTATATCCGCAGAGTATGAATGACACATGCAATTTTTATTTTTTTAATATTACTGCATCCTGCTGCACACGCATCCCTTCATTGTCTGGTCAAACCATAATTTCGTTATTGAATATTGCACATTGATTATACCGGCATCTGTTTCGCCATAGTCGCACATTGTCCGCATTTTAAGTGTAAACCCCTTTTTATTGCCGGACCATTTCAGCCTTATGGCATTGTTTCTTGACATATAAGTTGACTGAGTATATCTTATTTTCCCCCTGTTTCCATAGATATTCATCGCTACAGCATGCATGAGAGCATATTTTCCGGTTCTAGCCCTACCCACACCTGCCATGATTTCAAAAGCCTGACATCCATGAAGATTTTCCAGAAGCTCATGCCATTCGCCGTCAGCAGGTATGAGTCTTGCTGAAACATCATTACTGTAATTGCCAAGCCGGCCTGAACAGCAGAGGGTTCCATTTACATCCATTTCGTAAAGCGGAGAGGTATTCTTGACACCTATACGTCCGTCATTTGTAATTGTAAAGCGACTGGGAGCATTTTCAGAGTTTTCAGAAACATCTGCATGCTGAAAATTGATGGCACTTCCGGCTGTATCCATGTCAATGACCCATATCGGCTTTCGTGTATCTTCACTTCTGAAAAAACTCAGCAGCCGGTTTTTTTCACCTGTTGTCTCAACATGGAATCCATGCATCTGTGAACGATTAATTCCATCATTGCGAATATTTATCATTGAATCGATCAGATCCGAAAAATTATCTTCTGTAGGGATATTCCCGGCTTTGAAATACTCCTTAAGCGTTTTCCTGTTCTGCTGTGCCATAACCGTTCTTTCCTTTGACAATTAAAATATTACCCACATCTGCCTTGCTTATGCCTGTGACTAATGGTTTTCTATTTTCAATATCACTTATGACTTCAATCGCGTGAAACCTGAATGGAATGCTGATACTCCATGGAACCTGCGGACAGATGCATCGTCCACTTTCTTTTTCGTCTATTCCACTTTCACCTGCTGAATCATAAAGACTGTATTTTCTGCTTCCGCTTACTGTTTTCTGCAGCATTGAAAAATCTGTCACATGATCAACCTGCGGAAGTGAATGGAGAAACTGCTCAACTTCTGAAAGCCTTATTTTCCAACCGAAACATGAAGCATTTCCCACTTTCGACCATGGAGATATGTAATCGGAAACAGCCTTATTGACATTGTATACTGTATTCACCTGACTTACGTTGCGTTTCAATACTATTGCACATCTCAATTGTATCTCTTCGTAAACAGGATTTATCACCTCGATTCTGGCACCTGCAGGTGAAATTTTTCTCACATGGTTTTCTATTGTGCTTAATAATTTACCATTTACTTTTGGGCTTGCATACTCCTCTACACCCATGTTTTGCGGCCATGCAATAACCGCAATCAGAACATGTCCCGGATGTATATACTTTGCATCCGATGAAATCATGTTTGGAAAACACTTTACTTTCATAATTTGCGGAAAGCAATCCATGATGATGTGTTCATAATCATAGACAGTTACAGCCCTGTTTTTATGCCTCAATCTTTCAGATGCGCGCGCAAGATACATTTCATCCTTCTCAATGCCTGTTCCTTGACACGATGCTTCATGCTGGACAATAGAATCAATACCTGGAACAGTTGCAGTAAGCCCCTTTATGCTTCCTGATGGAAGATTCCGCTGCATCCTGCTTTCACCATGTAAACTGCACGAATATAGCCTGACACCATTTGCCGTAATTGAAGCAATACTCCCGAATGCTGCAATGTTCTCTTCTGCCGATACTCGCAGCCAGTATGTACCTGCGGGCATCACAGTTTCTTCATTTTCCAGATCGTCAGGCAGGTAGAGCGTTACAATTCCTGTTACTGCAAGTCCGCACGTTGTATCATCAACAATGCTGCGCGGCTCTATAGGAATCCAGCGGTTTGACCGCAGATAACTCCAGACAACACCTGTTGTTTTCTTTAAAAGCATCTCCTGCGCCATCCTGAAATGCAGCGACAGATATCCGCAGGGCCTGTTTCCCTTTATTCCAATGAACAGGTTTCCATCCATACCCTGCATTGCTCCCACTTTGTCTAGTTCAGGTACAAGCGTCACATTTTCAATATCATTTACAGGATATAGATGATGGACACCAAGTGGATAAAGATGGAAAAAAGCATCCATTTTACTGAAATCTGTACCCTGAGAATAGACATGTGAAAAATTGATTGATGTATGCGCATGATAACCGACCCGCAGTCTATTTACAACAGGAACATAGGGCGGCTGCGGCAGAACAATCTTCTTTTTCAGAAACATCTGTGACATGAACAACGATGCAGTTTCTGCGGTGTATAGAATATGTCCGAAACCAAAGGCCGGAGAGGTCAGTTCAAGCCGCAGAAAACCATCCTTTGATCTGCAGGTATATCCGGAATTTTCTTTGTCTGTCAAACCTGTTTTTTCACGCATGCAATGTATTGGTATATTGTCAATATGCTTTGTATTTTTTATCTTTCCGGCCCCTTCTCCGTATGCACCAGACCCGACAGATTCGAATATGCTGATCCTGCTGCATCGCTCATCATTATCAGTAAACCATGTTCCTTCCTTCAGTTCAGAAACTGACACCTGAAAACTGTTATTGTCAATTTGATAACTGTATCCGGCATAATAATCGCGAAATCCATTTTCCTGCCATGGTACATTTGCCCAGCTGATATCAATATCCACCATATCAACATTTTTATTGGCCATTTCATGACTTCCTATAATAAGATGATCCCCCCTTGAAGGCATGGGCCCAAACGGCATGAACGGTGTATTTACATCAAGAGCACCATATTGATTGTAAAGTAACAGATCAGACACACCCTTGACCTGTACATCAATATGCACAGAATTGAGTGATAATCCTTTCAGCAGGGAGTATGGATATATTTCAGTGTCATTATTGTATGTAAATTTGCACACAGGAAGACTTGTCGAAAATCCGCCGCAATGCACTTTTTCATCATACGGGACAATTGCAGGTGCATTGACAGGAATAACAAATTCAAGTGTAACTGTATTCTTTTGAGCCTTCTCTTCAGTCACAGGAGTAACTGCACAATATTGCAGAACTTTATACCATCCATCCGGTGCTGTCAGTTCAATTACAAGCAGTGAATTGAGGACTTTCCTGAAAAATCCGTTCATGTCATATTCCTGTTTATATTCATCTGTCAAAGCAGTGCCGGCGGCCAGTTTTTTTTTAAATTCATCATTCCAGCATTTATGAAGATCATTATTAAGGCTCAGCTGAATTCTTACAAGACGTTCTCCTTCAGCAAGTAATAATATTTTTGATGCAATTGCCCAGCCGCTCAGAGCAGGAATTCCACTCCGCCTGACGGGATTTCCATTTACAGAATCTCCAAATACCGCAAATTCTCCTTCTGTTTCATTTTCAGCACGATTTATGCAGTCTGCCAGCTCGATCCCCGAATAAAACTTCAATGTTTTTTCAGGCTCGATATATTTATCATGTCGTAAACACAGAGTATAAATTGAAGATACATGGCAATTTTTGACAACAAGATCATTCTCTGATTTGTATATTTCTTCAATGCCTTCATGCACTGCAGCAAATTCCGTACCCTGCGCAAGTATAATGTCATCCTTTATACTGCTGTCGGGTACTGCAGTAACATAAACCTTTTCAGGAACGGTTTCTTTTTTTCCAAATTGCAATATATTGTCATAATAGAATCTTATGTATTTTTCCGGAATGAGGTTTATCTCATTCTGAACATTTTTGAGAAGATCAAGAAATGCAAGAAGCATGGCGGTTTCAGGGGAATGATTGTTACTGTCAAGTGATTCATCAATGAATATCCGGGTTGATCTCTTGATTGACTGTACAAGACCATGAAGAGATACGATTATGGTCCGGCACAGTGTCGCACGATCAGCTTTCTTTTCACGCATCACTTTTCCTGTAGTACAAGGATTCCAAACTGTTGACATTCGGGGTATTACAATGCGGTTTTCAGTACTGCTGTATTTTTTGACAAGTTCAATAATATCAGTAAAAATGTCTCCTGCGCATTCTGAAACAAGATTGCCTACAGTATGCGCCGCGAGACTTGCAATGTGATTATCAATTGCCGACAGCTGAACATACCAGCTGTCAATTTTTTTCATTACTTTCACTGCATTTACAACAATGGAATGAAACGATGGTATTGAATCATTGCCGCTGCCTAATATAATTCTGCTGTTTTTCACAAATGTTGACATATCAAAACAGCTTATATCTGAAAGCACAGCCATTTCATCTCCTGAAAAACAATCTGCCCATGTACCGTCAGGTTCGTTCCTGAAATTGAAATATCTGATTTTTCTGCCATAGTACCTGCAGCATGTGACAAGTTCTTCACGGCTCAGTTCATGTACCCTGAATGAATTGACAACAAGAGAATTTTTCACTCTGTCGTCATCCGAGATTCCATCTGTTCTATACAGGGTATTGTATATCATTTGAGGTCAATCCCGGTCCCTTCATGCAGGTAAAAAGGGTAGACCATATTGAACCGTGTATTTGTTGAGCACACAGTGTAATCAATCAGTATTTCCAGATACCCATTATCGATCATGTCAAGATTGAAATCAATTCCGTTGACTGTTATCCTTGACTCAAAAAAAAGGATCGCACGGCGGATCATCTCTCTGGCCATAGTCTTCACTGATAAAGTAAAGTTCTCAAATACAAGCGACCTGATATTGCAGCCGAATTCAGGTTCAAGAATTCTTTCGCCGGGTGTTGTTGACAGAAGAATCTGCAGACTTTCCCTTATGTCATCATGGTCTGCAACCATGGCAAGCATTTTTGCGCCCTTTGAAAAGGCCGGCGGAAAACTCCAGCCTCTCCCTAAAAATGATTTTTCATTTATCACTGCTATCCTCCGATCATTACAGTAAAGCATCCCAGAACAATGCTCCCGCCATGAGCAGTTGTGTCTCCTACTCTTGCGGCCGGTTTTCCACAGATCATGACCGTTGCGGAACCTTTGACAATTGAATCCGGCGGACCGACACAGACACATGAATCCCCCATTACCGCAGCCGGCATTTTTCCGATCATTACTGTCGGGGCTCCGGGTCCGGTTACCGGCCCTCCGACATGCGGTATAGGAGATGGAAACGCCGGTGTCTGCATGGGACACGTATGCATATCTGTCAATCTTGCTGCAGGTGGCAATTTAACCTCCTTTTCCGGATATCTGAATCAGAACTTTTTTATTATGTTCCTGCATTCATTCAGGAAACAACATGCAGATATTATTCTTATCAATACTGCATTATGTAAATCAGAATATGTTTTTTTCCGGCTAATTGATCATAACCATCGCACCTTTGACTGTTGTCTGTCCTGATGCGGAGAGTTCCGCGGTTGCACTGCCCTTGACAACTGCTCCTACATTTGCGGTGACATTGACATTGCTTCCCTTGACAGCAGTATCTGCAGTTGACGACAAGGTAAGTGCCCCGGTGGCTGTAATATCTATTTTACCCTTTGCGCTCATTTTTATATCCTTTGCGGAATCAATTACTATTCCGCTGTCAGAAAGTACAACTGTGTTGCTGTTCTGATCTGAAATTGTGATTTTTTTGTCCTTGTCACTGAAAATTACAGAGTTTCCACCGGGTGTTTTTATTGTGACCACCTTAAACTCATCATCAAATTCAACAGTCAGTTTTTCCTTTGAGACAATAGCCTTTTTATAGTTCTCTTTTGTTATTTCATAAGGCGGTTTTATTTTGCTGCTGTAAAGGCTGCCAAGTATTACCGGTTGGGAAGGATCGGAGTTGAAATAACCGATTATTACCTCATCGTCAATTTCAGGAATGAAAAATGAGCCTGCCGCGTTTGTTCCGTAAAACTGTGCAACCCTTGCCCATACACCTTCGGTTTCATTTTTCAGTACAGGAAGTTTCACCTGTATTCTGTTCTGCTGCAATGGATCACCATCGAGTTTCATAACCTTGCCGACCTGCAACCCCTCCACACCCGGTGTAAATCCTGATGCCTGCGGAGCAGCCATAATATTCTTTTCCGCAAACCATCCCTCAGACATGCCGAATTCGCATTCAGTAGTCCAGTAATTATCCCTGATTTCATGTATGACACCGGTAAGCAGTACTTTTCCTTCAAACCTCGCACCGACACCTGCAAGCCTGATCACCTTGCCTGGCTTTACTTTTGACGATCCGGATATTTTTACTGTTCCACTTATTTTTGACAGATTTGATTTTACAAACTGTGAATCAGCCCAGTTTGTATATGCTCCCAGCTCAAATGTTGAAGCTGTAACAATAGTCAATGTATCAGGTGACGCAGTTTCAGCCAGTGCAGCGCGTGCGAGATTACCCTGATCATCCCAGCCGGGATCTGTTCCATCTGCTTCGATTATCTTCTGATTCTGTATATCCCATCCTATGCTTTTAACTTTTTTGAACTGAGTCTGCGAATTGATTGATGCATCAAATTCAATAATGTCATTTCCATAGGTTACAGTCAGCTCCTCAGCTTCACTTGTCAATGGTTTTTTCACTGTCACCTTTCCATTGTCAATAAAAGCAATCATCCCGTTGACTTCCGCTCGTGTCATCATGTAATCCCAGTCCGAGCAGTAATACTGGACCATTTCCTCAAACTTGACAGATGTACCTGCAACCTCAGCAGTCAGTCCGGAATTCTGAATAAGCGATGTAATGATCTCACTGTCCTTTTTTTTGAGAAAATTGACATTTTTTCTTCCTAAAGTCATCTTTACCGCTTTATCCCTCAGTTCAATCTCAAGTGTTGAATTGCCATCCCCTTTAATTGCTATTCCATGCTTTACAACTATTCCTGCGAATACAAGTGCATTTTCCGTTTTATATCCGGCATAAATTTCCACAGGTGTACCCGGCTTGAAATCATCTGAATCGCTTCCTGTAAATTTACCTTCTGTCATTGATCCGTCTTCAATGGAAACCGTTGCATACGGGATCCTGTTCGCCCTGCAGCAGGTTGTTATGGATTGAACCCGGAATGTATCTGCCAAACTATGCCCGTTTACTTTTATTTCAAAGGTTACCACACCTTCACTGTTCATTTCCGGTGAATCACCCATATAATTCCTATTTTAGTGATGGAAAAAAAATCTTTGTTCCAGGCTGCAGTCTCCTGAAATCAGTCATATTGTTTATTCTTGCTATTTCAGGAAACATCCTGAGATTTTTATATACTTTTTTGCAAAGAGCAGGAAGCCTGTCTCCGGCCCTTACCTCAATTATATGGCTGACATCAGGTGATTGTTTGGCGCTTCCTTTCTGCTCCTCTTCTTTTCCCTTGAATTCACTGAAACCGCAGTCAAGTTCCGCCCTTAGAGGTTTTCCATCAGGTGAAAACAATTTGTAAACTACATTTGCGCTGTTCAGGCATAGCTTGAAC
>Ga0209800_10001647_pt1 | contig 22367 bp, 19 predicted proteins | sample Higcelweek8metaG_FD_187174 | JGI IMG/M metagenome (GOLD analysis project Ga0209800, IMG submission 187174) | Freshwater pond sediment microbial communities from the University of Edinburgh, under environmental carbon perturbations - High... | ecosystem: Environmental > Aquatic > Freshwater >...
CTGAACCCACAGACTTTGTCTGAACCGAATCCGGCTTCTGGAAAAGATCTGAAAAAAGCGATTTTACAGCATCGTCAACAGCGAAAAAACCACTGAATGCACCATATTCATCAATTAAGCACGCACCTGCACGCCCGCACTCATAGAGGTATCCGATAAGTTCCGCCACTTCTGATGACTCAGGTGCCCATACAGGACTCATAGCATAACGCACAAGTGGTGAAGTGGATGCTTCTGAAAAAATATCCGCCAAACGTACAATCCCCGATATCTGCAGATCATCATCACGCTTCAGAAGTGCAATGAGACACTGCTTCTGCTTCATCTGAAAAAGTGCTGTTTTAACATCAGCCGATTCATTCAGGATAAGCACCTTCGACCGGTGAATCATGTATCTGCGTGCAGGGTTTGCTCCCTGATCAAGTACGCGGTGAACAACAAGAGACTCATCAGCGGATATCGCACCATCTTTCAATGACTTATCAACAGCAGACTTTAGCTCGTTTACCGTGACAAAAGGCCCCGGCTCCTTAAAATACATCCTGAAATGAGTAATAAAAAAACTGTTTATCCGCTGTATTACCACAAGAACCGGATTAAAAAACTTTACTATTGAATGCAATGGCCATGCAATCACCCGTGCTATCTGCTCATTAAATCTCAAAGCAATGTTTTTTGGAAGGATTTCACCAAAAATCACTATTGTGCCTGTTGCAGCTCCAAGCGTGGCAATTTCAGAATCAAGTGCCAGATACCTGCGCAGCAGCATGTGTATCAGCCCTGTAAGGGTGATATTTACAAAAATATTACCAAGTAAAATCATCAATAGTGTTTTCTGACCATTTTTAAGAAGCGAATAAATCCTCAGATAATTCCTGTCAGGATTTTTCTGGAAAAAAAATATTCTTTCTCTTGGAATTGAAAACAGCGCTGTTTCTGATGCGGAAAAAAATGATGAAGCTGCAAGCGCCAGAATTGTAAGTACTATAATTACCACTATTTATCCCTGAAATTAAATAACAGTCTAATAAAAAACATAAAAAACTCCCCGGCAGATTCACCGGGGAATAAAAAGGCGGTTATTAAAAAGGCAGATCTTCTTCTACCATTGAATCTCCATGTCCACCCTGATTTGATACAGGTGCATCATATGAAGGCGCACTCTGGGAATACTCCGGATCCGGAACACCACCACCGCCGCCACCCGATGCCGGGCTGCCCAGAAACTGCATTGCTGTTACAACAATCTCAGTCCTGTACTTTTTATTTCCATCTTTATCATCCCATGAACGATTTGTTATACGCCCTTCAATATAAACAGAACGCCCCTTCTTGAGATACTGATTCGACAGCTCTGCAAGCTTCCCCCAGGCAACAATATTGTGCCACTCGGTACGTTCCTGACGCTGACCGCCTTTGTCTGAAAACTTCTCTGTGGTTGCCAATGAAAAAGTCGCAACCGGCTGACCTCCGGGAGTATACTTGAACTCCGGATCCTTTCCAAGATTTCCAATAAGGATAACCTTGTTTACTGATGCCATAAAACCCTCCGCGTTTAATTTGGAAGTGAAATAGAAAAATTTGCGTCATATGACAAGCTTTGAGTCATACTGTTATTGAAAATTACAAAACGGAAAGAGTGCGAACAAGAATTTCTTGAAATAATCAGATATTTTGATAAATCCGATCTGTATTGCAAATGATGCAGAGCAGGATAAAGCCCCTCTTTACAATACACAAACAGCCGTGAGATGTTTACAAATTCTGCCCGGTGCGCTGAGGAACCGCTGACTTTTAGATAGATATTGCAGATTCAATCCTGTAGGTTTCTTTATCAATATCCGTTTTTCCTGATAGAATCAACTGCCTGCATGCGTTGTTTTTTCACTTTCACTGCAGGCCGCAGACCTCTCCATAGCTTAACCTGTAACGTTGTTTTAGATATCTTCTTTATCTCATAATGCCACTCTTCTTCATAGAAACGCCAATCCTTCTGATGCGAAAACATTATCTGCCCTTTTTGACCCGAAATAGACCACGGTGTCTCAACATTTGCCATCACAAACTCACCATTAAAGGCATTGGACAATACAGAATCGGCCCAGGCGATGGTGGCACTGTAAAAATCAATTACAAGCTTGTTCTTGTTTTTATCATAATATAAGAAATAATTATCAGGACACTTTTTGAAAATGAAGTCAACCGAATAGGTCACACGCTGCTTTTCTTTATCAAAACCGACATACCTGACCACAGGAGTTGAAACTAATTCTGCTCTGTCAAATGCACCCGCAGAAAAAGAAATAAGCAGTATTTGGGATATAAAAAATCCGGCATATCTCCATGATCGCCTGAGCATCTTAAATGACAGCACAACAACCTACCTGTAAACCTACAATACAAGACCTGACCCGATAATCGGGATTATTGACAGCTGCACAGTCTGAAACATCTGCACACAGTGTCTATATTTCCAGTTATTGTATCTTTTAATTACAATAAAAACAATCCACTATTGCAATATAATCAATTATCTTTACATTTTTGAGAGTAAAATTAATATTTTTATTTTTTGCCATAAGTATTAATGAGGGAATATTGTATCATGATTTACATTAATGAGTTACAGCAAGCTATAAAAGCATCTGAAAAAGCCGGCGCAATTCAACTCGAAAAACGCCACCTCATGACCAAAATTGAAAAGAAAAGCGACCGCTCCCCGGTAACTGCAATTGATAAAGAATGCGAAAAAACGATTAAAGAGCACCTGCTTTCACATTTCCCCAATGACAGCTTTCTGGGTGAGGAAACCGGAGACTTTCAAAATAAATCAAGCCGCCGCCGCTGGATTGTAGATCCTCTTGATGGAACCCGGCCCTATATAAGGAATATTCCCACATACAGCGTACTCATCTCCCTTGAAGAAAATATGGTGCCTGTGGTTGGTGTAATTTATCTCCCTGCAATGGGCATTATGTGCTTCGCAAGCAAAGGCAGCGGCGCGTTTCTCAATGATGAGCCGATACATGTATCCCAGACCGAAACACTCGGAGACTCGATCGGCAGCGCACTTGGATTTATTGAGAAAAGCGATACCCGCGAGGGAAAACAGCTCTTCTCACTGATGCACTCCTGGGACTACAATTACGGTTTTATGGATGCCTTTTCCTATGTATGTGTTGCAAGCGGTAAACTTGACTGCGCTGTAAACCTGCTTGACAAAGCATGGGACTGCTCCGCAGCATCCTGCATTATAACTGAAGCTGGCGGAAAGTTTTCCGACATATCCGCAAACGCCTCCGCACACAACGGCTCAATTGTTTTCTCAAACGGCAGATTACATGGGCAGATCCTTAATTATTTCAAATAGGTTCATAATACCCAAAACCAGAACTTATTTTAAATAAACTCATGTCGATTTCGAATTCTTTCTGTCATTTTTTCTTTGATTTTTCAATGGAGGATTTTTTTGTCAAATAAACCAGAAGCAAGGCGCTCTGAAAAGGCTGGAATGTTTCATTTCCTAAAGGAGATGGGCTCCGCACTGATAATGGCACTGATTGCAATCGTCTATGTAATACAGGCTTTCAAAATTCCAACCGGCTCAATGGAAAACAGTCTTCTTGTAGGTGATTTCCTTCTTGGCCTGAAATTTGTTTACGGAGCCCCGATCGTTCCGTTTTCACAGGAACTTGGAATAACGCAACGGTTTCCGGCAGTTCAAAAACCAAAAGCCGGAGATGTGGTGATATTCAAATATCCAGGCAATGACAATAAGGATTATATCAAACGCTGCGTTGCAGGCCCAGGCTCAACAGTTGAGATCAGGGAAAAACAGCTTTTTGTTGATGGAACAGAGCTCAAACTCGCTCCCCGCGGGAAATATATCCGCGACGGCATTCTGGATCACCCTATGATAAATAATTTTAAACTCCTGCACATTCCAAAAAAAGGCGACATTATTAAACCGCAGGATCTTGAACTCAGGGAATTCCTCTATTTTAAACACCTGATTCATCAGGAAAATCCCCGCAAGAAAATCACTGTCCAGTACCAGCTGTATCTGAATGGAACTTACTCAAATTCAAGATCCTTCCCGATATTCGGCAGCGGCCCGACCGTTACAATGATTGATCTGCACGAAAACCGCCTTGAGGGACGCGATCCAAGAACTGGCCGGCGCTCATATTTCAATCTCAACACCTACGACTCATGGACAGACCTCGAAGTATTTCTGTCAAATACAAAGGCACTCTTTGCAAACGAAAACCCGGAATTCCGCTACGCTCTTTACATGGACGGAAAACCTGTCGAGTCCTACAATGTCAAGTACGACAACTATTTCATGATGGGTGACAACCGCGACAACTCCCTTGATTCACGCTACTGGGGATATGTAAACTTCAACTATGTCAAGGCAAAGGCGTTTATTCTCTATTTCTCACTTGACAGCGAGACCCCCTACTGGATGCTTCCGATGAAAATCAGATGGAACCGCATCGGTAAATTGATCCGCTCCTGGGACGGAATCCATCCTGTTCCGCGGATGAATTGATTCTTGTATATGTGGCCAATCCCGTCGGGGGCAATTCGTGAATTGCCCACTATGGGATTAATTCATTCAAATAAGACCAACCTGAGACATAACAGCCTCTTCCATAAAAAACAGATGCATCTGCTCCGGATCGTTAAAATCGAGCATACCGTTTCGTTGCGCTGCCGTGAATGCTGCCTCAAGATGCGGTCTGAGTTTTTGATAAATATCGTCATTTTGTTTTGTAAAGTATGCGCGAGTTTTCTGATAACCGGCAAGATAGTTCCTTCCTGTAAGTAAACTAACGATCTCATCACAGTTCGAATAATATCTGCCAGTCTGCTCAAAGTGAAGAAGAAACCAGAATTCAAGACATGGATTGTTGATTATCACCTTTACATTAGAATGTTTTTTTGCAAGCTTCTGTTTATAAGTTTTAAATTTTTGTAATGATGTACATGATCCTTTTTTTGCAGTTGCAGTCTCGCGCAGAATTGTATCCAGATCAACAATCCAGAAAACCTTTGTATAATCGCGGGCACATGCGCATACAAATTCATACTGATCATCCAGTCTTTTCTTCTGAGGTATTTCAGGTTTAATACCAATTGTCAACAATGGTTCATTACGCTGCAGCATCTGAAAATACCACTGCTCACATTCGCCATCACCAACAACGGCAAATACCGGACGTTCATGCAGATTTTTCTTTTTTCTCATAGTTCACTGTCAATATGATAATCACCCAATTCAGGAGTCCCGCGAATACGGCCACTCTTATACACATTCAGAACATTTGTAGTATCCCGTATTACACTGCTGTCAAAGTCAGCAAGTGAAAACAGTTCTGTTGCACAATCGTGCCCCTTGTCAGTAAACCAGATTACATCATTGCGGAAAATATCCCTGTTGTTAAGGATCTCCCTGTTATGCGTTGTTGCAATAAGCTGTGATTTTTGTGCATTCATGACAAAAAGAAGTAAAAAATGCTGATACAGGTCAGGATGCAGCGAGCTTTCCAGTTCGTCAACTGGAACAACGCATGGTGAATGTATAAGAAGGCTTAACAAACCAGCTAATCCGTAATACCGCTGCGTTCCGCTGGATTCCTTTTCAAACGGCAGTGTGTATTTTTCGTTATTTACTGTGTGTTCAAAAGCTAAATCAACTGTACTAATCCTGCCTTTCACTCTAATTTTCTCCAGTTCCTCCTCAGGCAGCAATGCCTGTTTTTTTAACAGTTCATAAAAACCATCAGGCACAATCTGTTCAGCATTTTTTACTATAATATCTGAAATGTTGGTATCCGCTTTTTTTAATATCGATAAAACACGCTGTTTGAATAACGCATCGTTTTCCATTTTTGAAATCACAAAAGAATCAAGTTCCGTATTGACAAGAACCATTGATTTGAGATATTTATTGAACCAGTCAGTTACATCATTCAACTCCTTGAAGTCAATGTTAGTTTTAAGGAACCCTCCGAAAACTGTATTATTCCACAGAGTATTTACTTCCAGAGCTTTCTTATTAGAACTGTCAAGCCTGAACTTGCTTCCAAGAGTAATAAGCGATAACTGACTCTCCATATCTGTTGTCCGGTTGAAAACCAGAGCCTTCTGGGGATTGAAGGAAAAAAGAGATTCCTCTACTATGGCTTTTCTGTTAAATTCAACCTCATAAAGATACCTTATTTCATTTGTAAAAAATTCAATCGAAAGAAATGTATTTTTATCAGGCGTTTGAGAATCAAAAAGAAATGGCTCAAAAGCAAGTGTTGCATTTTTTTGCGCTAACGGACGCAGTACAAGATCTCTTAAAAAATCAAGTGCTTTTAAGACTGTTGTTTTCCCTGACGCGTTTGCACCATAAATCAGCGCCATTTTCAGAATGCGTAACCGCTTTGAAACAGTCACCACATACTGCGACTCAAGATGTGCTGACTTTTCAGCTTCAAAGGAAAGCGTCTGTTTTTCTTTAATTGAACCAAAATTCTGAACACTGAAATTGATAATCATTTTTAGCCTTAATTTTGTAACCAACTTACATATATTGATCAACTTATTTATATAATATACATTAAACTGTTAAATATTGTAATAATATTACATAATAGAAAAACTTTTTAATCTGGATATTCTATAATTATTGTCGCATTTTTCGAGATTTTACTGTTTAACCTGCCAGATTTCATTTTCAGTTCATAAGTCTCTGCTGGTGGATTTATCTTCGCCAAGCTCCCGATGCATCTGTATATTCATTTAATTCCCTATCAGTAAACTTCATGATAAATCACGAATCTATTATTTCTGCATTAAGGTGATTCTCCGAAAAGTCACCATTTTTAAAACATTACCACACTGTAACATTCCCTGAAAACAGGTGCGAAAACAGGATTCACGGTCTGAAAAACTGCATGACAGACTGCTTTTATTGTTTGTTAATATTGGCAGTAAATTGAATCTGTTTTATGCGAAGATATCGGACAAAATAATGGGGCTTACTATGAAGCTGGTTTCGCTCGTGGATTTGGAATTAAAGTCATTTCAACATGTAAAAAAGAAGAAGTTGACAATGGCCAACTGCACTTTGATACAAGGCAGTATAACACCATTACTTGGGAGAAAGATAAACCTGATGAATTTATTAATTTATTGCAATTTTACATTGAGGCAAATATTGGAAAGGGAAAATATAAAGAATGAATGTGGTCAATTTACAGGAGATTCTTTTTAGCCATTAATTTCATATAGTTTTTAGTACATCCCGTCAACAAAATTCCCGTAGGGGCAATTCACGAATTGCCCCACGCGTTAATGACACATGCTAAAACGCCCTAATTCCAGCACCTTCAGAGACCTTTTTTATTTTTTTTGATACAACCAGAAAAGAATCTTCAAATACATATTTGTCCGGAATTGCTCCGGACAAAAAATGGCTTGTACTTTTTTAGTTTTTAGTAAATGTTATCAATTCTGATACCTTATAAATAATTGATCATAAGAAAGATATAAAATCTTTTTTACATTTACTCCATCACTCTTGATATTTACTGCAAAAACGCCTTTTTTAACTCTTGACAAATCTATTTTAATTGACATGTCATTATTAGCGGTTATAGATTTCATCATTCTTCCCGACATGTCAAACAGTGATACCTTTACATTACGCAGTGAGAACGGCGCCAATATAATTACACCCTCACTTGACTGTATTATGTTTAGCCTCAATGCTTTGTCTCTGATCTGATTTTCATTTACAGATGTGATCATTATGACACTGAGATTTGCATCAACAACCTTGAAATTGCTCTTCCAGAAAGTCTTTGCCTGACTGGCGGTTAAATAGCCAGTTGCAGCATTACCATTATAACCGGTCACAAGAGCCTTATCCCAATTTGGAGAACCGGTAACATTGAATCCCCATTCACCCACTTTGGGAACAGTAGAATTTATTACTAAAAAAGCCGTATTTTCATTTGTATCCATCAATGTCAGCCAGACAACAACATCACTGCTTAAACTTGTTAATACACTGCTTTCCCACATGTAACAGCCATTAACTGTCGGTTCTCCAAAAAAAGAATCTAAATTATACTTAACTGTCAATTTTGATACAAGATTACCCGGAAATACAGTAATCTCTCCCTGTCCAGGACCAACTGCAGATGAAGCACAATAAAACAGAGCAACCATTAGAATTGTATTCAATAATAATTTCATTGAATTCTCCTTTGTTAGTTGATCGTTCTGCAATTTATATTTTTATTACTATTGGGCTGATTCAGAGCGAATGTTTGATATAATTGTACAATCCCAAATTGCTTATTATCAAGATTTAAATATCATAGTTATTACGAATTCACTGGCCGTTTTATCATCAGTCAAAATTAATTTATCAGTGTTTTATTGTAATATTAACGCGTGGGGCAATTCGTGAATTGCCCCTACGGATTTTATTGTTATGTAAAGATTGTTATTTTTTTTATTATTGTTTATAGTACGAATCACCCTCTAAAACAAGATACGGATTTGCAGTATTCAGATAAATTACTGCAGTTTTAAGATCGCAGACACAGGATGTCTTCTTACCGCTGCCATCCGTGCACCCTTTGGCGTCAACCAGAAATGTAACAGTACTGTTAATCTTGTTATATATATATGTACCGCTTTCTTCATATACATTGATGTCTTTTTCATAACTGTATTTATAGGTATAATAGTAATTACTTCCAGTGGTGTCCGTTCCGAAACCGATTCCCCTGACATAATCATTACTTACGAGACTTCCTTTGAATTTATACTCCGATTTCGGAATGGTTCCTAAAAGTGCATCAATTTTTCCAATCCCCAGGGCTGTATCTTTAATGTAAACTGTTTCGTCCACTGAAGACCAGAATGCATTTTTTGTATCTGAGAGAAAGCACAGATCCTTCACAACGCCTGCAGAGGATATTACGAGTGTATCTTTTGACAACCTATAAGTCAATTGTTCAGCTGAAGATGAACCCATCGGATAGTACAATACAATATCAGTTCCATCCTCACGCAAGAATTGAAAATGTGACCCTGATGAAATTCCAGGTTCTGTATAGGTTCCTGATAAAGGTCCGGTCTCCTGAACCATTAATGGAAGTGTCCCAAGCAGGGTTGTTCCGGTAAACAGATAAATACTGATTTGTGTATCAGATAGAATTCCCATATAAGTGGGTACTGTTGCTGAATAAAAAGTGACACTGTCACCATTCTCCTGATATGTCAGTACCATTTCTTTATCTGTTAATTTAAACGTAACATTTCCATGTGTCTTTGAGGAATCCTCAAAAACGATCTTTGCATCGGAACCACTCATAACCCCTTTATACTTAGGATGAAGAATTCCTTTACCTGAATGTACAGTACTGGTATCCTGCGGCTTAGTTGTGCTGATTGACTTAAGCTGAGCAAGAGACTGTCCGGCTGGAGTCTGAAGAGAAAGCTCATTACTGCCGGCTTGCGCTTTATAAACAATTACAGATGATACTTTATCGTAAAATGTAATTGAGGTACCTTTCATGCTGTATGCATATGTCACCGGAGTATTATTCATTGTGACAATAACATTTCCAGTATCGCCGCGGGGCTCCTGAAAATTAACAGCAAAATTGATTTGTCCGCTGTTATCCTTGCCTTCATAATTTGATTCCAGCCCATTTTTACCCTGAACTCCATTTACACCATCTTCTCCGGTGCATAATAAAATTACAGGCATGAGAAACAGGCCAATTATTATAAATAAAGTTTTCAGTTTTTTCATTCAGTTTTCCCCGGCAATTCAGTTATTTGAAGTTATTGGTATTTTCATTTCTTATTAACAAATTAAAACTTATTTTTATCTGTAAACGCCTAAAAGTAAATACAGCCGTGTCCGGTACTTGATTCTTGTCAACCGAACAAACTTTCAGTTCATCAATTTCATTTTCATATGTACTTTTTATCAAATAAACAGATTTCAGCAAAGTGGCCTGCATTTCAGGAAATATATTTTATTTCATTATTACTATCAATGTAAATATCAACCTCTGATTTATATAGACATAATATTTTATACCCTCCCCAGAGGTATCGAATATTCTCAAATCTAATATATTTATCACAAAAATATTTCAGTGAAGAGGAAATAAAGTAGAATTCTGTAGAAACTTCTAAAGGCTATTTATTCAGCCAAATTAACTTCAGCAGTTGGTTACAGGAGATAATGCCAAGAATTGTAGTTGAGTATTTTAAATAAAAAAAAGGCATTTGAAAAATGCCTTTTTTATTAGAAACTGTTTCTAAATCAGTTTTATTTTTTTCTTCTGAAATTCAAAGCAAGTGCCAGTAGGCCAAAACCAATAAATGAAAGTGATGCAGGTTCAGGTACTGAACTTGAAGTCGCATTGAAACTGATATTGTCCCAGTATACTGAGCCTGGATATGGATTACCTGAAGAAAATTTAAAATATGCTATTTCTGAAACGGTTGATAATGACAGTTCCACACCGCCATTTAATGATTCAGGGATAGTATACGTTGTTGAACCAACTAATACATTGTTGATATCATACGCTGTAAGAAAAATAGGATCACTATCCTGAGCATAATCCCCTACAGTCAGAGAAACTGTATTTACAAGAACATCACTGTCAAATGTAAGTGTGAAACCATCTGTATTCATATTGTGGGTATTGTTGATGATTGAATTTGAACCCCATGGTGCAGAGCCTGTTACTTCAAATGTACTATTATCACTTGTTAAAACCGCATTTTCAAATGCAAGTGAAGCGTAATTTCCTGTTGCAACAGATTCAAAATTAATCAGATCAGCAAATGATGAGACACAAATACCAGCCAGAAGAACTGCAAGAGTTTTTTTAAGCATATTCAGCTCCTTTTATAAAGACAAATTGTTTAATAATATGAACTATCTATTTTACAAGCAATAAATGTACCATTTGAAATATTATTAATTACATTCCCTTTGAAGCTATTCGTTTACACAAAGCCTAAAAAGCTGTATTTAATTGATTTTAATAATATTATACCAATAGCTGTAAAACTGTTTACTCTCACTTTACCTATTAAACTGAATTCTGAAAAACTCTAACAATGTAAAGTTTCCCGACACCTGTCGGTTATTATTACTAAGTGAAAGCTTTACTGGTTGACAAAGGCAAAAAAAAACCGATTACTGCCGATTTCTTTATCTCTTTGGTTTTTCAATTTCATTATTTAAAACACATTTCAAGAGCGGCAGTCTGAATTCTCATATTGTTTTTAATTTCTTATTACTTGTCTTTCTATCATCTGTATATTATTGACAAGTTAATAGGATTTATTCTCCAGACCTCTCATTAATGGAATATTCCCTTTTGTTTCAACGAAGCGGCAATTTGCACCTTGCAAAGGCATCAGTCGCCCATGCAAATCAAACACCCTGACTGAAGCTGCTCCTGATATTATTGCCTTTTCAAGCTTTATTTCACTTGTCAAACTGATCGCAACAGGATCCGGGATCGGCTGAAGTTTTCCATTGTAATCCGAGTGGAGTATTTTTGTATCGATGTTGTCAAGCACAAGGACGCCATGAATTGAAGAGACCATTGATGCATCCTGTTTCCAGTAGGAAACAGGCATTGTAAGTGCACTGTCTATTTCAATAAGCTGATAACCCGAATTCCCATGCCCCGCACCATGTCCCTGCCAGTTTGCAACAACTATGCTGCCACTTGACAGTATCTGAAATCCTGCAAAAAAGTTCGGGTTGGCCTGTTTCCAGAAAAGAGAATCCTTCAATTTGTCACTGCTCTGGGGGAATTTTTTAATAACAGCACCCTGCTTGTCAGCCAGAACCATTTGTCCGCTGTATCCAGTGGAGATCAGGGTTGTTCCATTTGGCAGACGCAGTGCCATATACGGATCACCGCCAGCGTTGCACTCCCATATTTTTTTTCCTGTGGAATCAAATTCCGTGAGCATTCCGGCTGCTTTACCGCCAATAATAAATGTTCCATTCGTTGTCGGGCGACAGATCCGTACAGTTGCATCAATATTGATGGAACTTAGTATTTTTCCTGTGGAATCGGTTTTTATGATTTTTGCGGGTGACCCGTCACGAGTGCAGTAAACATTTTTGCTTGACAAACAAAATGCTGAATTGATACCGTTTGCGACACCGGACAGTGCAACATGTCTGAGCAGTGCTCCTGTGGTCAGATTGAATTCAGAATAACCACTCCCGCCATTATCGCTGACCAGCAGGCGGTCATTACCAATAAGTTGTAAATCACGGTTGGAGCAGGTCGCAGACCATTTTTCCGAGGGATTATTAAGATTGACATAATGAACTTTACCATTACCCTCATCAGCGATGACAAGACGGTGGGTCATCTGACTGATAGAGTATACACCGGATGAAAAACTGAGAAGAAATATGATGCTCAGCCAGATTTTGTTTTTTTTAACTAAATTCATTGTTTCTCCTGATTGTTCGAGTCATAAAAAACTAATCGGCATTCAGCTGCAAGAGCAGTATTTTACATAATAGTCAGATAATTTAAAAGATACACTTAACATATAATAATCACCCTTTCATAAGCACAGGCTGTCCTGTTGCCTGAATGACATCACGCCACAATTCGCCTTCAGGATCAATTGCATTTCTCTTTCTGACAGCGAGTTCAATAGGCACATGAACAAATGTGTTATTGATCAGACTCATAAGCATTTTTGTCTTTCCGGCCATTGCCGCATGCACAGCATTTGTTCCAAGTCGCGTGCAGTAAATTGAATCACCTGGTTCTGCAGGTGTACTTCTGATAATGTAGCTTGGATCAATATAACGGATATTAGCCTCAATTTTCTGTTCCTTGAAATATGCAGATACCTTCTCCTTGACAAAAAGGCCAATATCACCCAGAACAATATTTCCTGAAGCATCCTTGCAGCTTGACGTCTGCGGCAGCAGATCCTGCCCGGCTCCTTCAGCAACAACAACCAGAGCGTGTTTACGGCGAAGCAGACGTTCTTTGAGATGAGTCAGAAAGCCGTTTGGTCCATCCATATCAAAAGGGACTTCAGGAACAAGCACAAAGTTCACATCATTACTTGCAATTGCCGTGTGCGCGGCAATAAAACCGGATTCACGACCCATGAGTTTAACAATTCCGATTCCGTTAATTGCACCTTTTGCCTCGGTATGTGCACAAGACAATGCTTCAACAGCCTTTGAAACCGCAGTCTCAAACCCGAAGGACCTCTGTATGAAACTCAGATCATTATCAATTGTTTTTGGAATTCCTATCACACTTATTTTCAGTCCGCGCTTGTCAATTTCTTCACTGATACGAAGCGACCCCTTCTGTGTGCCGTCCCCGCCGATTGAAAAAAGCATTGACACATTCATTCTCTCAAGACAATCAACTATCTCCTCTACCCGCTCACCGGCACCCCGTGATGAACCAAGTATGGTTCCGCCGTCTGTATGGATATCACTGACAACTTCAGGGTTCAGTTCAATGACAGGTAATTGATATTCAGGTAAAAAACCGCGATAGCCGTTTTTAATACCGCTGATTCTTCTCACTCCGTAAACATGCCATAATGACATTACAAGCGAACGGATCACATTGTTCAGACCTGGGCAGAGTCCGCCGCAAGTTACAATTGCAGCATGAACCTTGACAGGATCAAAGTATATCAATTCCCGCGGACCTGCTTTCTCGACAAGCATCTCTTTTTTAAATGTATATGTTTCACCGCCAACCGCATTTACATCATTGATAATCTGTTCACTATCACTGACATATCCGGCAACAAAATCATTCTGAATATTTGAAAGTCTTATCGGCGACTTTATGGTCGGCTTCCCGAGGTGCGATATAGTAAAATCAGAAAATTCCATAAATAATCCTTATGTTTATATGTGAAACAGATTATCATAAATCAAATTTATTATTCCAACGATATTTTTGTAAATGCAATGTAAAATCTGCCTGAAGGTGCCTGTACCTGCGCTCAATTTTAAAAGCTGTCCGTAAATGCCTGACCCCAGATGTATTAAAAAATGTACTGAATCATTTATAATGCTGCTGCATGCACCAACGCGCTGGAAATCAAAACCACCATTCAAAGTAAATTTCAGGTTCAATAAAGATACTATATTTGTGACCTTGAAATCACTAACAACCTTATTTTGAATTTCTGTCATATTCAGCATAGACAAAATGTCGAATAATTGACCCCTGCAGCCATGAACATAATTTATATAACACTCGTATTACTTGAAAGTAATCTTTGAAGGAAGTATTTTTTAATGATGAAAAAACTACAATTTAAACTGCTTGTTATTGCCGGAATCATTTTTTTTGTCTCATGCGCTCATCAGGGAACACCCACTGGCGGCCCTGATGACAAGATTGCACCTTCAGTGATGAGTTCAGTGCCCGGAGCTGAATCAGTCAATGTGCCGGTTAAAACCCGGATCAGTATAGTGTTCACAGAATGGCTTTCGAAAAATTCTGACCGCGGTATTTCTATCTACCCTCCGATGAAAATAAAAACTGTAGTTGTGAGGAATCGTCTTGACATCATTCCTATTGGTAAACTGGAAGACTCGACGACATATCATATATCAATTACATCACAGCTGCAGGATCTTCACAATAACTCAATTCTTGCACCTGTAAGCCTGACATTTTCAACCGGTGCGGTACTCGACAGCGGAATTCTTGGCGGCTGTATTATTGATCCATCCCGCAAGGCACTTCAGCCAAAAGTCGCACTTTTTAAAAAGGAGCATCTTGATCCAGACAGCGGTTTCTCTGGTGCACCCGATTATCTTATTCAGACAGACAGCTCCGGACGATTTAACTTCATTCATCTTAAATTCGGATCGTATTATACAATTGCATTTACTGATGCAAACAGTGACAACAGGATTGCGCCCATTACCGAACAGGTATACAGCACAGCCGATTCTCTTATCGCAATCAATGCGTCAACAAAACCGGTATTTCTTTTTCAGTCATCATATGACACTACAAAAATGTCTCTTTTAAATGTAAAGGCACAAAGTACCACTGTTCTCAGCGGTCAGTGGATCATACCATTTGATCTGAGATGCGGCTACAGTTATCCTCAATGTAAAGTTGAAATGATCGACTCGCCGTCTGTTAAATATCAGGGAAGGTACATCCCGTTATCCAACGGCAAATTGTTTACATATCTTTTAAAAAACCCTATAAAAATCACACCATACCGCCTGATTTACACCATGCGTACTCCGCAGGCTGTGGATTTTACTGACACATTGACTTTCAATGGAGTAAATACACCTGATACCCTATTACCGGCTCTGGCTTCTTTTACTCCGGCAAATAACAGCATCACAGATCTTGATCCTGAAATCAAGCTTATATGGACTGAACCTGTGGCAGTCAACACCCTGTTATTTCTGACTGATTCTGCCGGGACTGATTCCATAAATCTCAAATCGTCAACAGGGTACAGCGATACTACATATCTTCCGCTGAAACGCAAACTGCGTCCGGACACTAAATACAGAATGGTACTTCTTAAGAATATTGCAAATGATTTTAATGGAAATACGCTTAAGGCCCGCGATTCCACAGATACTGTAAATGTTTTAAATTTCAAGACAATAAAAGAGGACAGCATCGCGATCAGCCTTCAGGGCGCAGGAGACTGCAATGAATCAAGCAGCCACAGAAAATGGATATTCAGACCACTTAACAAATCGGCAACTTATATTTCAAAAGACAGTTCAGGACTGTTCAGATTCGATTCCATTTATGGCGGAAATGGTCTGATTTCTTATTTTGATGATCTCAATGAAAACAACAGGGTTGATATTGGACGAATCAAACCGTGGTTTGGACCCGAACCCAATTATGTTGCTCCTGACACAATTGAAGCCCGCGCACGATGGGATGTCGATGGAGTTATAGTGCATGTGTGTGATCCATGCCTGAAACTGAAAGCAGACTCGCTTGCTGCAGATACTACACTTAAAAGCAGCAAAAAATAACCACTATAGTTCACTGAGCGGAGCCGAAGTGAACGGGCGCATAATGCAAATGCAACTTTCTGTGACCGGTTCGTTTCGACTCCGCTCAACGACCGGTATTAAAACTTACTAAATGACAACCACCGCAGTTCACTGAGCGGAGCCGAAGTGAACGGGCGCATAATGCAATGGCTGGTTTACTTTGAATGGTTCTTTTCACTGAAATGCTCTGCCTGATAAATTTTATACGATGCAGATTTCCAGTCATCAGGTCCGAGCCCGGCTTTCAAAGACAAATGTCTAAGGAAGTCAATTTTGTCCGGCAACTGTTCCCATACCTGAGGAAGAAACGTTGACTGACGGCCATTTTTCTCAAGTATCACTCCGTCAATTTCAGGACGGAGTTTCAGCAGAATATCATCAGGCCCGCCAATCTTCAATCTCTGAGGAACTGTAAGCACCGACACCTCCACTGTAATCTTATCAAGTTCAACTGCAGTGACAGGTGAAAAACGGGGATCACTCAGCGCAGCATTTTTTGCGTTGTCAACTACCGCATTGTATAGCGGCATTATCGGTTCAATATAACCGATACAACCGCGAAGAGCCTCACCGACAGTCAGTGTTACAAAACACCCGCGATTTTCTTTAAGATCTGCAGGTATATTTTCCGGTTCTTTGTAATGCTGCCCTCTCACAGATGCCTCAAGGCTGCCGCGGGCTATTTTAAGCAGCAGCTGTCTGTTTTTTTCATCAATTTTATCTTTACTGTTATTTTGTATAATCTCAGCGCTTTCACTGCTTTTTACAAATGCTATTGATGCATATCCTACAACCCGGTTTTGTTCTCCATATGCAGGTGCAGTCTCATATGATGTACGCACATCAAGCTTTACAGGTTTCAACCTGAGCATCTTTGCAAGCGACATTACAACACGGATCGGCGTCTCCCCGCATGCATCAAGAAACCCTTCAGAGTCACTGTCAAGAATTGTTTCAACTGTTTTATTGTCAAGCTCCCTCGCCTCTGTCTGGGTGTGATAATGAGAGAGGTCTGATGATGCAACCACAAGAGTTGAATCATCAATAAACGGAAAAATCAGTTCTGCAAGTCTCGCAGGATCAACATTACCTGTAATAACAGGTACAATTGAAAAATCTTTTAACCGTACCTGCAGAAACGGGATCTGCACTTCAAGAGAGTGTTCAGGCTCTTCAGCGTTTTTTGAAATTGATGCAAGTGAATTTGTCTGCAGTTCTTTGACAGTTGCAGTATCGACAGCGACTTTTCCAAGCGGAGTCTCATACCAGGATGCCTGAGTCAGGACAAAACCCTTTACATATTCATAATGTGACGGGCCGATGATTATTACCCGCTTTACATTATCACTTATCTCCGCATATCCCCGGCCGGCTACAGGCCCTGAAAAAACATATCCGGCATGAGGCGAAATTAAAAGCTTCGGATGCTCTGAGAGCTGCGGTTTTACATGCATATAGCCGACAATTTCTTTTCGTAAAGATTGGGGATCATTTGTGTAGAAACGCCCGGCAACAGCGGCATTCCTTGTTGTACCCCCGGATGCATCAGATAGAATGGAAGCCATAAGCAGAACTCCTGCAATAAGTGTGTGTATGAATGTTGGTTTTTTGTCTGACATAATACAATCCATGTCGTTGGGCGAGGTCGAAACGAACCGGGCACCAAATGTTGATTTCTGTATGCGGTGTTCACTTCGACTCCGCTCAGTGAACGGTTCCGCTTAGTGAACTGCATTTTGATCAGTCCTTTCGCCATACTGACCAGTACGGCACACCTTCCTCATCTCTGACTTTAAGTATATGCCCACGTCCTTTGATTTCAGATGGCATAATAACCTGTCTGCCGTTGATCATCACCTTCATTCCCTTTATGTCGACCTTATCACCCTTTGAAAATGCAAGGTTATCCTGACGTAAAAAGAACCACATCGGCCCCAGATGAACATACCACTCTGATCCATCAACTGTAGCTGTCAACTGAACGCCCTGTGTCATTTCAGGCAGAGGCGTAACCGTATCAACACTCTTTACATCACCAAAATAGGTCTGAATACTTGACTTATTAAAATTCTGCTCATATTTATCTGTGTACCCCCAGCCGTCACTGCCTTTGGATTTTAAATTCATCTGCGAAAAACTGCTGCCGAAAACAACCATTATTAGAAACGGAATTACTCCGAATACTCTACACATAATAAAACCCCTTTCTTACTGACTTGAAAATATATAAAGTCTAAATTCCTCTATTTATCTGATTAAGTATATCACAAATCTCAGATGGTTTTTCTAAAATAAATTCAGCTCCGTTCTCACGAAGCTCTTTTTCATCCCGAAATCCCCATAGCACACCCGCAGGATGCATTCCGGCACCAACTGCAGTTTTCATATCGACCATTGTATCTCCAATATACAATATTTCATTGCAATTGATGTTCCACTGCGATGCAATAAATTGAGCTGCCTGAGGATCGGGTTTTTTTCTGAACCTGCCTCCAGCTCCGACAACCTGACTGAACCGTATGTCCCCGAAAAAATGTTTTACTGTTGCTACAGTTATCTCATGTACCTTATTCGACAGCACCGCAAGTTCAATCCCTGATTTATCAAGTACTTCCAAGGTTTCAACAATACCCTCATACGGAGCTGTCTTCTGACTGCATCGTGACCCGTACAGTATTTTTACTTCTTGAAGACAATCCGCAAGTGTCTGGCTGTCGCGCCAGGACTCGGGAACAGTTCTTTCTACCAGAGTATCCATTCCATCACCTACAAAATACCGGTAGGCATCAACAGGATACGCAGGAAAACCGTGATTTTCAAGTACTGCATTCATTGATTCTGCAATATCATCAAGCGTATCAAGAAGCGTTCCATCAAGATCGAATATGAGTCCACGGATTTTCATATATCACCTGTTTTTAATGTTCTCCGTTAAAATGCGGTTTGTAACCTGCATTTTTAAGTGCCCCAATTTCTTTTTCTGTAAGATGTCTATACTCTCCGGATGGAAGATTCTCAAGCCTCACTGATGCAAACTGGACACGACGCAATTTACTTATCAGAACGTCTATTGATTCGAGCATACGTCTGATCTGTCTGTTTTTTCCCTCATATAAAGTTATCTCATACCAGTACTGTACACGGTCATCAATATTTTCAGAAACATTTTCAATCGCTCCGGCATGAAGCAGCTGCCCCTCAGACTCCACACCATCAAGCAGCGCCTTGATTTCTTCTTTGGCAAGCTCCCGTTCAAGCTTTACATGGTATACTTTTTTTATTTTATACCGCGGATGAGTAAGCGCATGAATCAAATCACCATCATTTGTCAACAGAAGCAGGCCTTCGGAGTTGAAATCAAGCCGTCCGACATAATTAAGATAATCAAAATCCCCGCCTGCATTCCGTAAAGCTTCAAAAACAGTCATGCGGTTTTCCGGATCAGTTTTTGTGACCATCACACCGCGCGGTTTATTAAAAGCAATATATGTGAGTTTTTTCATAGGTATCACCTTTTTACCGCGATACTCTACAATATCACTTTCAGGATTTACCTTGACACCAAGTTCATTTACTTTTACGCCATTTACAAATACATGTCCGCCGGCAATCAGCTCATCACATTTACGTCTTGCTCCGATACCACAGGTTGCCAGATACCTGTTCAACCTGATCATTTCCTGTCTGCCATCATTTTCCTGCATTCAAACCCCGTATTCCTGATGTCAGCATCTCTTCAACAGATTCTGCTACAACCACCGGCAGGCCTGCTGCTTTTGAGATCCGTTCCGGCGAGAAACCATCGAGTGTTTTCCCTGCATAGTTGAACATGATCCGCGGTAGTATCACTCTGTCAAATGACGCCTGTTTCATTGCTATTTTAATTGTTCTTATTACATCACCGGCAGTCATAAGTCCTGCGACAGTGACCATTTCCCCGAAGAAGCGGTTTTTCACAGATTCAACTGTAAATACTGCCGGATACAACGGATGCACTTTCATTGCATCAGAGACCATTTTTTCAATATAAGCCTTTGCAGATACAGATGTAATTACCAGATGAGACTTAGGCTTTTTCACTGGTGTAATTGTCAATGATGCAAATTTCCTTCTGTACTTCTTCCATTCGTCAAGTCTCTGACGAATCAGGCCGACTCCATTCCCTATCTGGGGATATTCTTCATAATAATCCCGCCCTGGTATTGTCTCCCCTGCTTTGATGAAAAATTCATCCGCAAGAAACAATCGTCTTGCTTTATCCTGAGCAAGATGTATTTCACTTAGACCCGTTACCAGTGCAATAACATCACGCGCAACCGCACAAGTCACAGGCTGTAAAGGAACTTTGCGATGATTTGTCAATCCAACAGGGACAACAGCAATTGACAGAAGCGTCTCACCGAAAGAAAACAGATCCTCAATCGTATTTTTCAGTACATCCCCGTCGTTATATCCCGGACAAAGTACAATCTGTGTATGAAAAGCGATCCTGTCAGCGGCAAGGAAACGCAGTTGTTCCATAATGTCAGGTGCATTTGCAATGCCAAGCATTTTTTTGCGTATTGCAGAATCAGTCACATGAACAGATATAAACAGCGGTGAAAGTCCGATTTGTGCCATCTTGTCAAGATCAGCCTGTTTTGCTCCACTTAAAGTAACATAGTTGCCGTTCAGAAATGAGTGTTTAAAATCCTCATCTTTAATATAAAGACCGCGGCGAAGACCTTTTGGCATCTGATCAATAAAACAGAAAATACACCTGTTTCTGCAGCAGTTGATCGGATTTTCGTAAAATTCAATTTCAGAAAAACTGCCTTCTGATCTTTCCACCCTGATTTTCATTTGACGTTCTTTTCGAACGATCTCCATTTCAAAATCTGATGCAGCAGAATAGAAGTGAAAATCTAACTCATCTGATATCTCATGCCCATCAATGGCCGTAATAATATCACCCTTTGTTACACCCGAAAGAAAAAATGGTGATAAACGTGCTACAGATTTTACTTTCAATCCGCAAATACGGCTTTTTTTTTCTGAATGATTCTCTTGCATACATCCTGCCTAATGTGATAAAATACGAACAATAGTATAAGTTTAGTCATTGTTTTTTCCAAGTTTAAAAAACGATTACTGAAATTACCTGTTTTTGATATTCTCGTAAACTATTTCAATTTTGATAATCTGTTAAAGGGGGTTCATTTTGAGCAGCATTTCTAAGTACTTGTGGATTACTGTATTAACATTAACACTTGGACTATTCTGCACAATTCGCGATGATAACGGCAATCCGGTCGTGACTAACACTACAAATCCCTCAGATACTGTAACAGTCACAACTACTCCGGCACTATTGGCCAGCCCAGACAGTATTTACGTTCGCCTGAAAGACACTTTGGGTATACAGGTTACAGTACTCGCAGACAGCAGCATGAAAGATTCAGTTACCCCGCTCCCATATGCGCCGGTACGTGCAACTGTCAGCTCCGGCAGACTTATACGCGATTCACTCTCTTCAGACCGTAACGGCAGATGCAGGTTTCTATTTACAGATACAGTTACCGGCAGTATTGATATGACAATCAAATGTAACGGAGTCAGTGTTTCAATTCACTTCGATGTCAGTAATGCACCGGATCAGATACAGAAACTTATAAGTGTTTATCCGGAAAAATCTGTTGCTCTTGCTAATGGTAAAGATTCAACTCTTATTACCTGTACAGTTATGAACAGCAATCACAATCCTATCGCCGGTGAATGTGTCCAGTTTATATCAACTGCAGGTATTATAATCGGCAGCAGTACAGCTTGTGGAAATGGCAAGAGCATTACAAGTTCAGCCGGTGTTGCGACTGCTTACCTGATCAGCTCAAACATTAATGATACTGCTTATATTATGGCTTATCTGGTTTCAGACCGCACACTCAGTGACGAAACAGAAGTAGCGTTCTCAGGAGTATCTATTAAGTCGGCTACATCTAAAAACAACCTTATCATTGGAGACACAACTGTCATAACCGCTACTGTACTTAACGGATCAGGAAATCCGGTTGCAAGAGCACCTGTATTTTTTTCAATGAAATCATCAGTTTCAAATCTTCAGATTTTATCAGCCGACAGTGTTACAAACTATGAGGGAACCGCAGTTGCAAGAGTAAGGGCAAATTCGAATGGTTTTGGCATTCTATCTGTTATTTCATCAGGAACCTCGACAAATTTACAATTGAATGTTTCGACACTCTTCCTGACG
>Ga0209800_10001649_pt1 | contig 22319 bp, 19 predicted proteins | sample Higcelweek8metaG_FD_187174 | JGI IMG/M metagenome (GOLD analysis project Ga0209800, IMG submission 187174) | Freshwater pond sediment microbial communities from the University of Edinburgh, under environmental carbon perturbations - High... | ecosystem: Environmental > Aquatic > Freshwater >...
CTCTGAGCGTTTTAACATAATCGGTTGATATATAAACAACCCGATAAAACTAAACACCAGCCCCCCGATCGTTCCCGCGGCCAGTGCAAACCAGAATCTCTCATCTTTACCGGTCAGCAGGAAAGGTACCAGCCCGATTATTGTTGAGAGCTTCGTCAGGAATATCGGGATTATCTTGCCATTGAATGCCTTCAGATATGCAATTCTTTCAGGAAGTGCAGGTTTTCGTCTTCTTATGCTGTTAAAATCATTCAAAATATAAAGTGTTGCATTTACTACAATGCCGCAGAGCAGTATCATCGCAGCAAACACACCTTCATCGGCTGTTATATTGAAAAGATGAAACGTAAGAAAAACACCAATAAATGAGAACGGGATAAGGCTGATCACCACAAATGGCTGTTTTAACGACTCGAGCAGGATGGCGCAGATAAAATATATAATCAGGATCACCAGGAAGATCAGGAGATAATTTGTCTTCTTCTGATCCCACGAAAAGTTGTATGAACCGCTCTGAGCAGTATAGCCAAGAGGAAGCATGGCGCTTGTTTCGTCGATGTTCCGGTCGAGGATAAGCCTGCCAAGCTCATAATTACCTATAAAATCATAACCTACAGTGATAACATACTGCTGGTCCTCCCGCCTGATAGTATTGTCCGATACTTCACGGGATACCGAAGAAAAATCCTTAAGCTTTACAAACTGTCCCGATGAAGTTTTAAGGGGAGCATTATTGAGGTTCCACAGATCATACTCCTCCGATTGCAGCGACCTGATATTTACCGGGGCATTCACACCCCCGATATATGCACTCTGCAGCGATGACGGTGTCCTGGAATATCTCTTTGCTTCAGTGTATGCAAATGCAACATCCGATCCGTTTTCAGCAAGGAAATACTTATCCATTCCCAGCCTGTTCCTGTAAACTTTTCTGTTCCTCCCACCAATAAAACCTCCATAATCTTCCCCGAGAAGGTATACCTCTTTTATCCTTCCCTTACCGCTGGCTACAAGTCTTTCTCTCAGGGCTTCACAATAAGCATAAAGCTGATCATAATTGTATCCCTTCATTATTATTCTGTTGCTGGTCTGGATATAATCACTGTAAACCTGGTTGCTGAATGCTTTTCCCACACCATAAACCGAAGCATGATAGCTTCCTATACCGTTCATATAATCCTCTATCCTGATCTTCAGGATAAAAGGGAAGATCGTAAAATCGTTCTCAGGCTTGAATGTTATTGAAACGCTTGCCTCTTCCTTGCTGTTTATACGGGTAGTGAACATATCGATTTCGCTGTATGCAGCAAGCATATTTTCCAGACCGGCACATGTGGTATTCATATCCTCAATTGTAAGACCCTCTTCGCTGAGGCCTATTTCAACACTGAGCCGGGTGCGCTGAACCTCATCCGATCCGCCGTAATAATAGAACCTGCTGTTCTTTACCTTTTCGCTGAAGAGTCTGAATGTGCCTCCAAGAGCCTTGTTTACAACAGGTTTTATATCCTGGACATACTTTTTGTTGCCTAGCGTTTTGTTGTAAATCTTCTGGAATTTTGTACGATCCTCATCTTTAATCTGACCGCGGGGATCTTTCGGAATGGAATCGGGCAGGAAGAAGACCGGAAGTCCGAAGACCAGGAAGGCAGCAATAATGAATACAACACGATGTTTTATAATGAAATTTATACTCCTGAGGTATTTCTCAGAGAACATCGCCACTCTTCTTTTTCTCCTTATGACAAGAGCATTGAACTTCGGAGCAAGCTTTATCTTTTCAATAAGTGAAGGAATGAAAAAGAGAGCAACCGCAAGGGAAACCGAAAGGTTTATTATGACGACCGAAGCAAAATCGGCGAGGGTGACTTTTGATGCTTCATCGAGGAAAAAGATAACCGACAGTGCCCCGATAGTTGTAAGGGTTGCGGCCAGAAGCGAGATTCCGACCTTCCGGTTCTTCTGGAACCTTATGTGATCGGTCATCACGATTGTGTTGTTGATTATGATGCCGAACGAGACTGTTATTCCTGCCAGGGAATAGAGATGTATCTCGAGCTTGAACAGATAATAGAAGATAAATGCGATCAATATATTGGCAACCAGGCTTATTGTTATTATAAGAAGATACTTGAACTCGCGGCTGATCGCAAGCACAAATAAAAGCAGAAGGATTACGGAAAGGATTGTACGGAAGATATTTTTTGATATCTCCTCTTTCAGGTAAATTGTACTGTCGACCGATGTTCTGATACTGTAACCGGAAGGAAGTTCGCTCTTAAGCTTTTCAATCACATCTTTTACGCCTTCTGCAACTTTTATATTGTTTACGTTTTTACCGGCGCTCACATTGATGTTTATGGTATTCAGTCCGTTTATTCTGAAATACCTTTGAGGACGCTGATCCTTCAGCTTAACTTTCGCGACGTCGGTAAGATGGATTATGCGGCCTGAGGCTTTGGCAACCGGGATATCGTCCCATCTGAATGTCCCTTTGTTATTGCCTTCCAGAGTTAGATAAGTTCTTTTTTCAGGCCCTCCTGTCATGGTTTCTGAAGCTCCGCCAAGCTCCATTTCGAGAAGGTAATTATTTATCGAAGCGCTTATTGCAGATGAACTTATCCCGATCTCAGCAAGCTTCTGCTGATCGTAGATGAGTTCCCATTCCCTTGGTGTGGAGCCATAAACGCTGACACTGTAAACACCCTCCACCACAGCGATAGCCGGTTTAATTACTTCATCGGCAATAGTATAGATATACGAAGGGCTGGCATTACCATTGAGCTGAAAGCTAAGGATTACCGACCCCGACTGGTTCGACGGCATATTCATGCTGATCTCAGGGTAGGAAACTCTCTCAGGGAGTCTTTTCCGGGTTTCCCTAAGCATGGAAGCAACCTCAAAACGTTTTGCTCTCAGATCGACATTTTTATCAAACTCAACTGTAATGTTTCCTCCTTCGGCGAATGTGTACGATGAAATTTTCTTTATACCTGTCACTGTTGTCAGGACGCCTTCGAGAGTTGTTGTAACCTCCTGTTCAACTACACGTACAGGCGCCTCGGGCCAGGTCCATGAGATAGTCAGCGAAGGAAGGTATCTTGTCGGATTCAGCTGAAGCGAGAGCAAAGGGATCATTGCCGCACCGACAATGATCAGCATAACGAAGAGTATGTTGACCGTGAATGTGGATAAGAATGAACTGTAATGAGGTTCCTTATTCATTCCTCCCTTACTATTGTTTCGTGTGCAAGGTTAATGTTTCCGCTGACTATTACGAGATCGCCGGGATGAATCCCATCGCCTGTTTCCTTAACAGAAGCGCTGGTGCTGTTTTCGAACTCAACCGTTACATATTTCCAGATTGCCAGTGAATCCTGCCGGATAAAGATCACATCCTTGCCCTGCCTTATTACAAGAGCTTCCTTGGGCACCACAAGCTGGTTTGGAACAGGTTTTCGTATTACCACCCTGACGTTCATTCCGTCGATAAGCCTTCCGTTATTCCGGAATTCTGCCCTGACCTTTACCATACCAGTTTCATCGACCTGAGGATTTATCTGTGTAATTCTTCCGTTTATCAGAGTGCTGTCGTTTATGAAAGGGATTATTCCCACCGGCATCCCTTTGCTTATGAAGCCAAATTCAGATTCGATTACAGGAAACTCAACATCCATGGTCTGGTCCTGAATAATAGTGCAAAGGCTTTTATAGTTCTGGCTGGGATTCCACTGCAATGCCTCAAGGTTTGCCACCACGCCGCTGATTGGTGAATGAATCCGGGTATTATTGAAATTATATTCAGCCAGGTTCAGAGCTGTTATGGCATCATCGAGACCGCTGCGTGTGCGGGAAGTTTTGATCTTATCGGGAGCAAGACCTGTTGTGTCGAATGTCATGTATTTGCTGTAAAGATCATCTTTAAAGTTTATCTCCGCCTTTTCAAGAGTCTGTCTGGCAGTTTCAAGCTGTGATCTGTATTCAAAATCCTCGATGACAGCAAGAAGTTCGCCTGTTTTTACTTTCTGTCCGTTCCGGATTGTAAGTTCTTTAATTATACCGTTCACCTTGAATGGAATTACCGCTTTTTCAGAAGAGTATGCTTTACCGTTGCTTACAAGCTCGTGGTAGAATGTTGAAGGTTCAAGCTTTACAGTCTTTACCAGCACCGCTTCGGGACGGGAAGAGCGGCGTGCCATCTCCTCGAGGTTTTCGGCGGTTTTAGGTTTGCAGGAAGCAATCAATGAAATGATTATCAGCAGGGTAATGTGAAGTTTGAATTTCATCCTTATAAGGGCTTATAACAAGGTTTGTATTAAAGACCTCTTAAATTTAGGAAACATTTTTTAAAAGAAGAAGAAAAACAACTATAATATTCGTTAAGCAATACTTTTCACAGCTCAATTCCCAGTTTAATAACCACCTACATCACTGCTTGCCGGCAGGTAGGCCCCAGGGGGGCTTTTTTTACCCCTAAATCCCCCAGGGGGGACTTTATATTCCTGCACTGTTTTAAGCCCCCCTTGGGGGGTTTGGGGGTGACTCCCACTTGGGGGATTTGAGGCATCGCTCTTTTGATGGTTAATTACCAATAATCGCTTTCAGCGGTTTTATCAACCTGAATATCAACCTGCTGTTATCAGTTATAATTTGAATACAAATTCAAATTGTTATGTTTGATTTATTATTGATTTTTATGCAATGCAACCCATATTTTTTTAAAGGATTTTTCATCATAATTTCCTGCACCTGCTAAAATATTATATTGTGAATCAATCAAAAATAGATTTTCCGTAAATAACAATTTTTGATTTTTATTAAGAAACAGTGATGAGCTGTCAATTAAAGAAAAGCCTTTAAACTGGATTTGTTCCAGATAGTAATCAACCAACACTTTATTTTTGGATGAACTTAAGCTTAATATATGGGTATCGGGAAATTTCTCTGAAATTTCTTTTAATGTTCCATAGCAAAAAGAACAATCCCCAGGATGATAATAAACTATAATATTTTCATCAGGGATCTTATTCCTTAATTCTTGTTGCATGGATAGTGGAAATTCTAGCTTGTCGTGAGAATACGTATTGTAACAGGCACCAAATATTACTAATAGAAGTATTAGTAATAACTTTAATTGCATCATTTTAAGATTTCATTTAAAGAATATGAAATTATCTCTGGATTTTCTCCCTTCCATATCATTGTGTACAATATTTTACCATGCCAGTCTACATCAAATGTTAAAATTGGATAATTAAACTCAATCTTCTTTAATGGTTTCCCATTCCAATCAAAACAAAAAATTTGTTTTGAATATTGTTCTAAAGTTGAAGGCCGTTTCCCTTTTTCATTCTTATATCCATTATAGTCAACCCAAAACTCATTTTCATTAGCAACCACATTTCCATAAGTAAAGTATTCCGGTTCTGTGCGTTGCATGTACCCACCTCCAACAGCCTGTCGATTAACAGTCAACTTAATCCCCAATGGTCCTTGATATCTTTTTATTAAACCTTTATTAGTATCATATATTTCTATAACGTCGGTTTTAATACATGCCAACACAAACTTATTCCCGTCTGGCGTTGATGATATTGAGGATAAAAAAATGTCATTATCCGGCTTTATTTCGTCCGAATTTATGAATGGAGGAAAATCACCTATTTTCCTAATAATTCTACCTTTTTCATCAAGAAATGTAAGTCTTTTACCATCCCCAATATTGCTAAGACAGACGAACATTCGAGAACTCAAGGGATAAAATCTTGGGGTTTGTTTTTCTTCGAGTTTAAATTCATCAATTATTTTAAAATGTCTGTTCTTATCAGGAGCAAATATCATTACTTTTCTTAACTGACCGCAAAATGCATACAGGCTGTCCCCAAGGATTGCAGGTCCCCAAGAAACAATCATTTCACCAGGGCCCGCTCCCTTATGAATTATTTCATGTATTTCACCATTTTTCAGATCAACTATTTTTAATAGTTTAGGAGCCCCAAAATCCTCAATTATGAGAAATGAATCGGGATGAAACCTTAATAAAGTAGGATGTCCAAGAAATAAACTGTCATTACTAAATACCTCCCCTTCTGACATGAGAAAGGTTTCAGGAAATGATTCTTTACTAAAGTAATCATCTTCAGGTTTTGAGTTGGAACAGGCAGATATTATACTAACAATCCATAGACCAAGTAACAATTTAAGCTTAACATTCATCGTGTTGAATAATTTTAGAAAAGCAGAAAGCAGGCTAAATTTTATGATCTAACCTGCTTTACAGAATCAATTAAGGCCAGTATTGATGCCAGCATATTAAATTGTAATCTGGTGTATGAAGTACACATTGATGATAATCCCAATGTAAACACCAAACATTACAATCTGGTTTAGGATAACTTGCATTTGCCTGTATGATATTAAGAAATAAAACAGCAATTAACGCAAATATTCCTAATCCGACTGAAATTTTCTTTTTCATTTCTTTAAAATTTAATTGTTTAAATTGATTATCTATTTGTCTCAATTTGGGATTCATATCAGGGCCTGGTCGCCATCCGTTTGAAACGCTTATCTTTACCGGCACACCTCCTTTCAGCACATTTGTTTTTGATTTTCACTGGTTAAACAAACAGGACAACTTCAGGCAATAAATTTCGGCAATAAGATTGACATAATCGCTAAAAAAAAGTGGACAAAATCGGACAAAATCGGACAGAATCGGACATATAAGGCGCAGGGCACAGGGCTCAGAGGAATAAGCTCAGGGCTCAGGGCTCAGAGCACAGAGCTCAGGGAAGACCTCCTGCCCTTCTCTTTCAATTAATTATAATCTTTTTGTTCATTTTAATCAGTAGTATCATTTTATTATGCTTCTCAGCGGTTTTATCAACCTGAATATCAACCTGCTGTTATCTGTTATAACATCTGCTGTTCCGGTCATTTCGCTGATAAAGTTTAACTCAATATTGTAGGTCGACCTCATGCCATTGACAAGATCAATCTCTGCAATATAAACATCGTTGGCAGGTACAAGAGACAGCGATCTGATCTTTCCCTTGATTACCCCGAATTCCATATAGGGAAATCCCGAGAGCTTTATATTTACTTCCTGCCCTACTCTAACCCGGCCCAATCCTGTTGCAGGAACATTTGCCCTTACTATTATCCTGCTTCTGTCTTCCGGAATTACTGTTGCCAGTATTTCACCTGCTTTTATAACCTGGTTCTCATTCCAGAAACTCGTGAAAGTTATTTTCCCTTTTACTGGACTTTCGATCAGGTATTTCTCCTTCCATTGCCCGACAGCTAAATTAAGCATCTGAAGAGCCTCATAAAGGTCCAGACTGTATTGATGAAGCTCTTTCTCAAGCTGAACCTTTAGATCGAGACCTGTTTCCCTCATTCTTAAAGTTGAGGATTCGTTGTTTTTTATGGAAGCTTTAAGCGAACTGTGTGATGATTGTTTCTGGATCAATGCCTGCTTTGATCTTTCATATTCACTGAGAGTTACTGAATGAAGATTGCTGACATACAGCATGGAATCGCGTTCAAAACTGTTGGTGACGAGCCTGAGATCTTCCTCCGACAACCTTTTCTGGTTCAGAAGTTCGGCAGTGTATTCTTCCTGTTTCATTATCTGTTCTTCCAGAAGCCTGAGCTTCGAAGGAATATATGCCTGGCTCAGGTAGTCTTTAAACTGCTGAAATACTGTTACAAAGCGGGAGTAACCAGTCTGTATCTCTCCGACTGACAGGCTTGCCGGCAGATCATTCTTCAGCACATTATGTTGCCAGTCAGGATTCTTCTTAAGAGTATCAAGAAACGTTTCAAGTAACCTTACATCTTCAAAGCGAGCCGTGTTTTCGATTAATGCCACAGGTTGTTTAGAACTTACATTATCACCATTACTGACAATCAGCTTTTCAATTTTTCCTCCGGCTTTCGCAACCAGTGATGCGGGAGAATTATAGGTTGTAATAGTTACCGGAGCCGTAACAAAATTCGGGTAATTTATAAACCATGTTACCCCAAGAATAGCCAGGATGATAGCAAAAAACAGGAACAATCCCCATTTAAGGAAGCTTCCCGGGATCCCGGACATTACTTCCTAAAGTTCAGGGCTCCTAATCTCATGTTTGTTGATTTCTGGCATGATTGTTAAACTTCAAATCTTCTTGTAAGTTAATCGGTCTTGCAGGTCTTGCAGGTCTTGCAGGTCTTGCAGGTCTTGCAGGTCTTGCAGGTCTTGTAGGTCTTGCAGATCGCAGGTCGCAGGTTAGGTTTTTGACTTGCACGACCCCGCAGAGCGGGACTTCGTCGTTTCACTCCTCAGCTTGCACTACTTGCACGATTGCATGACTTGCATGACTTGCATGACAATCTAATTTCAGTTTCCTAACTCGAGCTGGTCCTTCACCAAATTATAGTATGCTCCTTTCCTTTCAACAAGCTCTTTATGTGTTCCCTTCTCAACTATTTCCCCTTTTTCGAGAACCACGATCTGATCGGCGTTTTTTACAGTACTTAACCGGTGAGCTACTATTACCACAGTTTTACCTTTGAAAAAGTTTCCAAGGTTATCCATAATAGTTTTTTCGTTCGTTGCATCCAGTGCATTTGTAGCCTCATCGAAAAAGATAAAATCGGGTTCTTTGTAAACAGCCCTGGCAATAAGCAGTCTCTGCTTCTGACCAGTACTTAGTCCATGACCATCATTGCCTATCCTTGTATTATATCCGAGGGGAAGGCTTTCGATATACTCTTTAATATTTGCAGTCTCTGTTGCCCTGTCGATCTTCTCCTTATCCGGAATATCACCTATAAGGCCGATATTCCCTGCAATCGAGTCGGAAAATATATAGCCCTCCTGCATTACAACACCGCATCTTTTTCTCCATTCCGACTGGCTAAACTTATTAAGCGGAGTTCCATTCAGTGATATTACACCTTTTACCGGTGCGTAAAATCCCAATATCAGCTTTATCAGCGTGGTTTTCCCGCTGCCGCTGATCCCGACTATCGCTGTTACCTTATTTGCAGGAATGGTGAGTGATACATTATTAAGTACTATTTCCGAATGGGGCCCTTCGTACTGGAAAAGCAGGTTTTTGATCTCGATATCCTTATCTGAAGGTATATCTCTTATCTTATTGTCCTCAGGTTTCTCTTCATCCTCCTTATTATGTATCTCACCAAGTCTTTCGAGACTGATCCTTGCATCCTGTGCTGCCTGGGTAAAGCCTATGAATTGCTGGATGGGCGCATTGAGCTGGCCTATTATGTATTGAATTGCCATCATCATGCCGAGGGTCATCTGGCCGTCAATTACGGCTTTTGCAGAAAGGAATGAGATAAAAATATCCTTTGCCTGGTTTATAAGGGCTGCCCCGAGCTGCTGGTTCTGGTTAAGCATCATGCTTTTAAGGCTGACCTTAAAGAGTTTTATCTGTATCCTCTCCCACTCCCATCTCTTTTGTTTTTCGCAGCTGTTGAGCTTTATCTCCTGCATACCGGTTACAAGCTGAACAATGTTGCTCTGGTTTGCTGCGCTCTGCTGGAAACGTTTATAGTCGAGCTCTCTTCTTCTTTTCAGAAATAGCACCACCCAACCTATATATAAAGCGCTCCCAAGCAAAAAGATGCCAAGTATTCCCAGGTTATATGTTGCCATAATTATGATGTACATAACCAGGGTAATGACAGCAAATATGATGCTTATAAGGGAATCCGTGAGAAAGGTCCTTATCCGGTTATGATCGCCTATTCTCTGCATAATATCACCCACAAGCTTAACATCGAAAAAAGATATTGGAAGCTTCATCAGCTTTATCAGAAAATCGGAGATAAGCGATATGCTTACCCTGCTTGTAACGTGCAGGCTTATCCAGTTACGAAGCAGCCCGTTTGCAGTCTGGCTGAGGGTGAGAATCAGCTGAGCAACAAGCACCATAACAACAAATGCAATGTTGCTGTTCCCGATACCAGTATCGACAAGAGATTGAGTGAGAAAAGGGAAGATAAGGCTTATTATGCTGGCAGTAAGCATGCCGAGCATAAGCTGCAAAATATATTTTGTATATGGTCTGATATAATTCAGGAGATATAAGAAGCTTAGCTTGCTTTTCTCCTCATCTTCCTGTTTATAGAACTCAGGTGTCGGTTCTAGTAAAAGGGCTGTGCCTTCCTGGACACCATCGCTTTTGGTGCTGTACCAGCATTTCAAAAATTCATCTTTGGTATAGCGGAGGAGACCCGAGGCGGGATCAGCGACAAGAACCACTGTTTTATCTTTCTTTTTTTCATCAGACCCCCTTCCCCGACCCTTCCCCCAGGGGGGCAGGGCGGAAGAACCTCCTTTTTTAATATCGTAAACGACCACAAAATGCCTTTGGTTCCAGTGAACAATACACGGTAGCGGGACTTCGTCGCGCAGCTGTTCCCAGGTAAGGCGGTAGCCGCGGGTGCGGAAGCCGATGTTTTCGGCTGCATCGCTGATTCCTAACATGGAGACTCCCGATTTTGTTATGAATGATTTTGAACGGAGAGATTGTAGTGTGTATGATTTACCATAATATTTTGCGACCATGCGGAGACATGAAGGTCCGCAATCCATTGAATCGAGCTGCTTGAAAAGTGGAAACGCAGGCATAACTACTACTTTTTCAAACTTACCAGAACAAGAACCGGATTATCCGTTTCTTTCAGATTGTTTGCAAGTTTTTCAAGTTCTTTCTTCTTTTCGGGGTATATTGGGGTCGAGTTTTTAAAAGTATCGGAAGTGACATGCGTCTTTAACTTAAGGGCGTCAATCCATGCAATTATTGTTTTACCAGACTTTATGGTTATCGGCCAGATATTGGGACCTGCATCCAAATCATTTACTATACCTTTTTCTTCACTAATTAAGGCTTGAAGATTATTCTTTCTTGAACCTATTAATGCTAAATTAAAATTATTCTTTCCAATTTTAAATTTATACCCAAATTCATAAAAAATATATTCACCAAACTCAAACAGAGACTTTTGAACTATAAAATTCTCAAAGAGATATTCACTACTAAGATCAGCACGTGTCTGTGGAGATAATAGATTTTTTCCATGCTCAATGACCAAATAAGGCTTAAAACCATTGTGATCGAACTCATAAATAGTATCTGACGATATCTCTTTTTTAAAAAGACGGTTATCTAACTTGTAAAAAAGGTTTTCATGTTCAAAAACATGAGTGCCTGGCTGAACTAACTTCCATTGATAATTATTGGGATATGTTTTAATAATTTCCCCGCAAGAATCTATAAGATTATAACTTATTTCAATATTTGCAAATGAGTTTATACTATAACATATAATCCCATCTTTAGAAATTATAAACTGAGTAGTATATATCGGACAATTAATTGATCTTATAAATCCACCATTTTCGGAATAAATAAAAAATTTATTTTGCCAAGCTGATAGTAAATAAATATTTTGATTTGTTTCATCAATATCAAAATCATGGACGTGTGTAAATTCATTTGGTCCTCTGCCTTCTGTCCCAATTTGAGTCATAAATGATCCATTGTCCGAAAACTTCAGTACTCTGTTAAAGGATTGAACTAGAAAATAACCTTTACCAAATTTGATATCCATGATAAATGAGATAGCAGAGGGTTCATCTGTTTTCAATGGGATATATTCAATATCGGCAAATCCTAAATCTGAAAGTTTTAAATCGGTGATTTCTGGCAATTCTTTTAAATCAAATAATATAATCTGATTCCCTGGCTCCTGATCGTGATTTTGATTTTGGCAACCTAATATCAGCAAAAAGAATAGCACTTTTATTTTCGTTAATTTCATTGATAAATTACTTATAATAAATACATTCATTTTGAATAAATGGCATTTAAAGTGAGGGGAGTATAATACTCCCCTTTTCAGATAGCTAAAAGTCATCCACCTACACAGATTGCTGATGTCCACCCCTGGCACACAGCATCACAATACCACCTTATCCAATCATCAGTGCAGGCTGGTATAGGAGTAGGATGACAATAAGGCCCTGATCCGCCCTCACACCTGAGGTAACCTCCATCATATCCTCCTTTTAAAGTCAACAGTTCAGAATTTTTTATCAATTTTTCAGGATCGATCTGCAATTTATTAAGTTTCTTCATAATACGTCTGTTTTTGTTAGAAGATTTCTTTTATTTCCCTGATTTATCTTTTCACAGATCGTAAACAGAGTTACGGAATAATATTATCTTCGCATGGGTACACCCCCTTTCTGTTATGGAAAGGTCCGGGCAGGGGGAAGAAGCTCAGGGCAAAGAGCGCAGAGCTCAGGGAAAACCTCCTGCCCTTCTCTTTCTAATTTGTTTGATTGAGCATCTTTCTGCACTACTTATTTCTTTAGTCTCACCGACACTAGAACCGGATTGTCAGTCTCTTTCAGGCCATTCGCAAGTTTCTCAAGCTCTTTTTTCTTTTCGGGGTATTTCGGTTTCGAGTTCTTAAAAGCTTCAGTGGAAACGTGAGTTTTAAGTTGTAAGGCATCAACTAATGCAATGATTGTATAATCATCTTTTATCGTTTTGGGCAAAATGTTGGGACCTCCATCCAGATCGTTGATAATACCTTGCCCAGTATTAATAATAGCCCGGAAATTATTTTTTTTTGAGCCTATAAAACTAAATATTAGTACATCCTCAGGAAGTGCAAATTTGTATACAAACTCGTAATAAACGTAATCGCCGAATTCAAATAATTTCAATGGGCTAATATAATTTTTGGCAAGATATAAGCCTTCAAATTCTGAACGTGCATTGGGAGTTAATAATTTTTCCCCCACATCAATAACTAAATGAGGTTTGAAACTCATATCTTCAAACACATAGATAGTATCAGAATAAACTTCTTTCTTAAATAGCTTGTTATTAAACCGGTAAAAAAGGTTTTCATGCCAAAGAAAGTATGAATTATGGTTATTAAAAGGATACTTATTAGGAAAACTTTTTATACTCCTTCCAATGGTATCAATGAAATTATAACTTGTTTGAAAATTACCAAAATGATTCTCACTATAACACAAAATTCCACTTTCAGTAAAAGTGAACTCATAAGAACAAAAGGGGGTATAGAATGTTTTTACAAATTCGCCTCTCTCATTATAGATATTAAATTTACTTCCACGGTCACAAAGTAAAAAAATACTTTGATCAATATCGTTAACAATTACATCATATGCAACCACAAATTCATTTGGTCCCCTTCCTTCCTTTCCGATCCTGGTAGCGAACGTTCCATTATTTTGGAATTTAAGTATTGTATTAAGGAATTTTACAATATAAAACCTTTCCCCAACAATTATTTCATTTCCTGTAATAAGATTATTGGTTCCTGAAATCAAGCTTTGCTCGTTAGTTTCCAGTGGGATATATTCAATATCGATAAATCCTAAATCTGAAAGCTTCAAAGTGGTGATTTTAGGCAGCTGTTTCAAATTAAAAGTTACAATCTGATTGTTGTCTTTAATATTTGTATCCTGGCAACTAGTTAGAAATAAAATATTAATTAGAATTCTTATAAATACTATCATATTAGTGATCAATTTTGTTCCCCTTTTAATATACATCTGTTTGAATTGATAACAAATTTGAAGAAGGGTGTCTGAAACACCCTTCAATAATCCTACTAATTGGAGACACATATTGAAGATGCCCAATCACCCTGACATGATATTTCACACACCCACCACATCATTTCGCAATGACCATCTGAAGATCCTTCACTGCAAATAGTATTATCACTTCTTCTGCATATAAAGACATCGTATCCCCCTCTCAAAGTAACTAATTCTTCATTTTTTATTATCCTTTCTGGATTGATGTTTAATTTTTCAAGTGTTTTCATCTTTGCTATATTTAATTGATAAGACTATTCTTCAAATACCATATTTATCATTTCAATGGCAGATTTTATTTACCATTGGATTATTTTATAATCATTACCTTTATCCTCCTTTCTATTATAGAAAGGTCCGGGCAGGAAGCAGTGGCTCAGAGCGCAGAGCTCAGGGCTCAGAGAAAACTTCCTGCCCTTCTCTTTCAAAATTAATAATATTTAGTCTTTGAATATTTGCATCTATAAAAGTTGTTAATTATTTAACAGTATCCTTTTCCATTAAGACTTCTTCTTTTTCTTTAAAAACCTCTCTAAAGTACTTTATATCATCAATATCATACTGATTTGGAAGTTTATAACCATTAATGAAAAAAGTTGGAGTGCCTAAAACATTACACTCTTTAAAAAGCCGCCTGTTTGCTTCATTAACCTTGCCTGTAACATCGCTATCCTCCGGAATACACAGGTCATCAGTTACCCTTGTCCTTGAATAGGGATCAGCGTTAAACCACTGATCCAGTAGTCTTAATGATTCTTCAGCTTCACCTACCCGGTGATAATTATATAAAGTTGAAAGCATCTTATTGTCAGAGGTAATTAACACCAGATTTATAAGTATGTCTTCTTCTTCCTTAAGCATATTCCTGATCTTCTCGAAAGCTCTTGCACAATGAGAACAATGAAGACTTAAGAAGGCAGTTATCTTAAGTTTCGCATCTTTATCTCCGAAAACCAGACTAGTTTCCGTGACCGGTATATCATAATGAATTTGATCATACATGAGGATTCTCAGAATATCAGGATTTTTCTTAAACCCCAGATATCTATATAAATGCATTTCATTTGATATTTTCTCCCTTGTGAACAGGATAAACAAGGTGTAAATGATACTGGTAACAAGGAATATCAGAATAAGGTCGGATAAAGTGTTAAAAGCAAAACTGAATTGTGAAAATAGGGGTAACAGTAATATAAACTCAATTATCAATATCAACTGAACACCCAGGCACATCGGACACCATTTTTTAAGTACAAATCCCTGGTAATAAATAGAAAACAGCGGATACGGTACTGATAAGGCAGACAGGATAGCTAATAAAGAAAGACCTTGTTCATTTAGATTCAGCAATAAGAACAAGAATCCCCCTGTAAAATATACAAAACCGACATCAGCCCAGCCAAACCAACCGAATACTTTTGAAGCTTTGTCGTTTAAAACAGTATTGCAGTTTGTGGCTTTATTAAGGTGACAGAGTTTATCAGTCAACGACATATGAACTTCAAACTCATGAAGGATCAGAAGAACAGAAAGTAAAATCCCTGTACTTTTTGTAAGAAATAATAACAGACTTATTTTATCAGACAATGGCTCACCTGAAATAAATGAGCTAACCGATCCAAAAATGATAAGTAATAAAAATGCAAGAATTGTCACCGGTAAAATTGCATTACTGATCAATTCATTCTGCCATTTACTTCTGAAGTCTTTTTCACCTGATCTTTCATCAGGATTAAGTAAAATGACTGCCCCGGAACATCTTTCAAGATAATCCTTAGAAGTGATTTCCTTTTTTGATCTATATGATTCATAAAATGTTACCTTATCATTGCTGATATCTGACACAAATGCAATCTGTCCTCCTCCGTTCCTGAAATGAACTATATAAGGAGCTGAAATTTCCATAATCTCTTCAGTCTGATATTTTAAGGGGTAGTGTTCAATATTCCACTCATTGAGGCTATCGCAAATACTCTTGAATGTAGGATAATTGGAATGCGATTTAAGCGCTTCCTTTGCTGAACTTCTCAATATGGGTAAACGGAAATGCCTGACCGCTCTCTGGATTACAGAGACTGTATTATCTTCTCTCGTTCTTTTCATATTCCAATGCTATTTCTTTCCCTTTTATTAAAGACAAAAAGAGGTTATTCATTTCTTCAGCCATCCGGTTGGCTCCAAATTTCTTTGTGAAGCTTTTATGGGCTTTATTTGCAAGTTCGCTTCGTAAGTTATTATTCTCTGCCAGGGTGAGAATCGCATCTGATAATTCTACTATATTGAAAGTTATATCTCCCTCTTCGCTTAATACAGGATCAACAAAAAGACAATGGTCATCAGAAAGCAATTCATCGAGTCCGTTTATCCTTGACACAATTAACGGGATCCTGCTTGCCATCATTTCAAGCACCGTATATGGACAATGGTCATAGATCGAAGGTGCGATGCCTATATCAGCAATATTGCAAAACGAGGTTACATGGTCTTTGGACAGGAACCCTGTATATGTCACTTTCCCGAACGAGGATTGAAGCTTTTTCTGGCAATCCTGGATATTACCCTGGCCCAATAACACTAATCTCAGGTCGGGATTTTGTTTGCAGGCTTCCTCAAACGCCTCAATAAGAAAAATTATTCCCTTACATGGATCGATCCTTCCTGAAAAAAGAATAATTATATCATCTCTCCGAAAGCCAAGCTTTTTCCGTAATTCATTTTTTTCCTCCTTTGAAATTGATTTGTATTCACTGTAATCCAGTCCGTTATGAATAACAGTAACCTTTTCCGGGTCAATCGCATACTCATTTACCAGGAAATCTTTCATATACCTGGTCACCGATACTATATGATCAGACTGTCTGTACATTTCCCTCTCCTGAGATAATGTAAACTCTATATTATTTGAAGGTTTATCGATATTATGACCCGCAAGTTTCTTACGGTTGCCCTCAAATATCTGCTGCCACTGTGCAAAGTGAACAATGCTGATTACGGGAAAACCAAAACACTCTTTTATCTTTATTAAAATAGGAAGATCATCAATGTAATTGAATTGAAATATGACTTTTCCTTTTTTTGGAATAATGTCCGATAATAACCTTACGACCGAAGCAGCATATTTCTTTTCAAAACTATTATTCTGAGTAACAGGAAACGAAGGACCAGGTAAATTGACTTCACAAAGCCTTTCAGAAACCGGCTTTACCAAAAACTCTTTATAATCGATATTTTTATAAGAGACGAAGTAGATATTAATATAGGGTATTTGCAGTAATGACTGTGTAAGCTCTCGGATATAGGTTCCGATGCCATATTGCATCCCGCGGGCATTTGATTTGAAGATAAAAAGGGAAATAGTATCGTTAAAGTTATGTTCCAGCATATTTACATGTATTTATCAATTCCCTGCGATTTTGTATCTCATTTGTCTTATCCGTATACCAGCTTGTTTTACCGCGCGGGTGCCAGAGATGAAATAAAGGCCCGTTAGAAGAATGAACAGGCAGGTTAAGCACTTCCATTCGCTTTACTCTTTCAACATCTTCCGGCCCCCAGCCATGAAAGTTCTCATTTTCACCTCCGGTCTCAAGATATTTTTCCCTATCGGCCATGAAAGCTCCGCCTGTTGAATGATAACCATACATTAAGGGTAAAGAGGAAGCAAGTTTTAAAAGAATTTCAATCCTTGGTACCGTTTTAAAGAGTTCGCTCAGGTACTGGTCGCATACATATACTCTGCCATCGTAAGGAAGGCTCATTATGGTATCTCCCCTTCGCAGAATCACGGCAGATTCCAATATCTGATCAGGAGGTACTATTGCATCAGCATCCCAGACCGCTATAAATTTTGTTGCCGCCAATTCAATAAGCCTGTTAATATATTTTGTCTTATGGAAAAACAAATTTTTATCCTGGATAAAATCATATCGCAAGTTACCGGTTTGGAAATCCGGGAAGTATTTCTTTGATTCATCACCCTCCACAACAATAAATGTAGTATCGAAATGTCTTAAAATGAAGCTTATAGAGGTATCAGCATTTTCTTTCCTTTTTTCGGAATCAATGCGTAAGGGCATGAGAAATGTGAAGTCGGATAAATCTGTCTTGCTGGTCGTGCAAGTCATGCCAGTCGTGCATGTCGAACCTTCTGCAAGTTTATCATGTGTATAAGTGAAATCATCCATTAAAGAACATTCTATTAATAACTCACTTTTGTATCATTGTATACTTCGCTTTGAATGCTTGCTTTGTGGTCTGAGCTCTGAGCCACTGACGCTCGTTCCTCGGTCAGTGCCTTCGGCCTGAGCCCTGTGCTCTGTGCTCTGAGCAATCCTAATGCTAATCCAGCAAGGCCGGTAAGTCCCAGATTTTCTTTGTTTATGGTTTCAAGTCGTTTATTCCAGTTGTCCTCATCATCAATAATTGAAAATATTTCGTCGAATTGAAAAATCAAGCCTTGCCCATCCGTACAATAAGGCGCATAAACAATCTGTTGCCAGGTGTTTTTGATGAAGTCTGAAACATAAGTCTCATCCGGTGGGCTACTGAGAACTTTTTCACTATCCACTTTCTCAAGTATTCTTTTAAGAAGATCCCTTACAGAATAATCCTTAACGGAGTCAGTTGCTTTTTCAGTAAGCTGTAGGAGTAATGATTGGCTAGCCTTATCAGACTGATCCTGAATTCCTTTTTCTATATAATCCGGAACAGAATGTAAGATTTTTTCTACTTTAACCGGGAAAATAGCAAGTTTCTGAATCTCAAGAAGAAACCAGATAAAAGAATTGACTGTATCTATACTTAATGATTCAATTTTAAATTTTGTAAATGATTTCTGTTCGAGAATCCTTTCGCATTCGTCGGTAAGAAAGATCAAATGATATTTCTTTATCAGAGTATTCAGTTCATCATCTTCAATTTTATGGCTCAGAATTCTGGCAACATGATAAAAACCATAGCCAAAAAGGTCATCGCCCGAGTTAATAAGAATAGGATTGTTTATACGATGGTTATATAAAGTATTATCTATATCAGCAAGCGCTTCATCAGTATCAGCCTGAACAAATTTGTTCTTAACCAGGTATTCAATCCCCCAGCCGATCCCGGTGAGCCCGTTTTCAAAATTTACCAGAGTGGATGTATTTATCTCCTCATATATTTCATCGATTAGCTCGCCTGCATAATCTTCGTAAATCTTGTTCTTAGTATATCGTGAATAATGATAAAAGAATATCGCAATACCCATTTTACCATTGAGCAATCCGGGATTATCTATAAAGCTGGCATTTAAAAGGAGAACATTTGCAATTCGGTGCAAACGATTTTCAATTTTCTCCAGTAGCAGATTATTATTGTCAGTCCGGCTCATCTGTTTTTAACTTTCACTGGTTAAACAAACAAGACAGCTTCAGACAATAAATTTCGGCAATCAGATTGACATAATCGCTAAAAAAAAGTGGACAAAATCGGACAAAACCGGACAGAATCGGACATTCAGGCAACTTTATAGTCTTTTGGATCCCCAAATGTCTCTCAAATGATCTGCAAATGGTATGGATCAATTAATCCCGGAGGTATATATAGATTTGCTTTCTTAAACCAGCGGTAAAGGGTTCTTTCAGATATGCCATACTCTTTGGCAACCTCCTTACGTGTTTTAGCTCCGGAAATTCTAGTTTTCATATTTCCAGGTATTTGTTAATACTAATTCTTCATCACGATCAACCAATTTGTTATATTGAACTCTATGAATTAAATAATTAACCAGAAACTCACCTCTGATTAGTACACCTCCTTTTAACTGACAGCAGTTAAATTTTAGTTTAATTGGAATTAATATGAATTTGTTACCCGGATTTTCAATCTTTTTAGATCAATGATCATTAACGGCTGAAGGTTGAAACCTAAACCAAAAGTCTATTAAGATCTAAAAAACTGAGATTAAGGCGTTATGGCATAAAGGCTTAACGGCGGCAAAATGTATTATTTATTATGTATTAAAGGCGATGGGCGATGTATTTTAGCTCAGAGCTCAGTGCTCAGTGCTCAGTGCTCAGGGAAATCAGTGTATAAAAACCTGCACTGATCAGCGAAAAACTCAGCGCTAATATAAGAGAAAATACACGTTCCTGGTCATTACAAAATTTAAAATGCTACTTACACTAGTTTTACTTTTTCAATCTAACCAGCATTAAAACTGGATTATCTGTCTCTTTAAGGCTATCCGCAAGCTTTTCAAGATCTCTTTTTGCTGCAGGATATTTTGGAGTCAGGTTTTTAAAGATACTAGAACCGGTATACTCTTTAAACTGGTAAGCATCAATATAATCAATCAGTAAACTATCACTATAAACCTTTTTTGGCCAAAAAGAGGGCCCTGCATTTAAATCGTTCAGGAAACCACTATCTTTTAAGATCTCAACTTTTTTTGTGTTCTTATCAAAAACACAAGCAAATGGTTCAAGAGAAAGGCCCCAATTCAGATTTAGATATAAATACCTATTGTCTTCATAAATAGTATAAATCCATAACCTATCAGCAAGTTTTTCTACAGACTCCTGGCTCCAGACAGGATCAGGGTCCATCTTTAAATCTCCAAGGTGAAATATTGCATAAGGTTTCTTTACTGAACCTTTAAAAAAGTAAAGAGTGTCTATTCCGAACTCCATAAAATGAGCAGTTCCATCATAGAAATATAAAGGACTCTCAATAATTGAGAAACCCGGGGAACTTTTCCTTTTTAAACTATTATTAATTTTAATTAATTCATTACCATTCATATCGATGATATACCAACTTAGAACCCTTTCTTCTCCTGGAGAAGGTACATTAGGTATATGCAACATCAAACTGGTTGAATCTATTATAAGTAATTCCCCAAAATTTACCGGGACTTTGACCGACCTCAGATATTTCCCGTTGAAATCATACTCGAAAACGCTATGATTCATCGGAGATGAGATAATAATGGTACTTTTTTTCTCATTGATACCAATATCCCGGATATATACGTACTCTTCAGGACCACGCCCTTGTTTGCCAATCTGCCTGATAAATTTTCCATTTCGATAAAACTGAATTAACTTGTTGAAATCACTAATAAAAACGAAGGAATCAGTCAGAGCGATCTGTCTGATTTTTTGAATTAAATATGAAGGATTAGTTTCAAGAGGGATATAATCTATTTCTTCACACAGATCACTTAACAAATGAGTCTTGATATTTCCAAAAGAATGATCCAAGTTAATTTCATATGGTTTAAAACCAATTGAAGTATCCTTAGGTGAAATGTTAGTTCTGCAAGAAAAAATAATGAATAGTGTGTTGACAAAGAATAAATATTTAAACTTCATTTGGTTTTAATTTTTAAATCTATTCATATCATTGTAAAAATAATAAGCTTTTAATTAAAAACATTCGAATTAAATTAAAGATATAAATGAGGCTGATATTATATCAAATATCAGCCTCATATACAGAACATTGTTAAATTGGTTTAAGTAACAGGAGATTTAGCAATAACCTGTAATAGATTTAAAGTCTGTCAACCATTCCAAATCCATTCAATACTACCATACCCAGGATATGAAGTCCAACAGCACCACATGCATGTATCAAAATCAATTGCTCCGCATCCCCCAAGAGTTGTCATATAGTCACCTGTATAACAAGTGCAAGTACCACCACCATTTAAGACTTTCAATTCATTATCAGTCAATGGTATACCTGATTTAATCCTTAATTTTCCTAATGTTTTCATTATTATTAGTATTTAGTAATTATATTTTTACGTTTCCCTGATTTATCCTTTCACAGGTCGTAACCTAATTTACGGAAAATTGTTATCTTCGCATGGGTACACCCCCTTTCTGTTGTGGAAAGGTCCGGGCAGGGGTTGGCGGCTCAGGGCGCAGAGCTCAGAGTACAGGGCAAAACCCCTGCCCTTTTCTTTCATAATGATCAAACTTATACCATAATAGTCCTATTAATCTTTTCGGTCATCCCGGAATAAAATCCCTATAGTCAATAAAGCTGGCATTTAAAAGGAGAACATTTGCAATACGTTGCAAACGATTTTCAATTTTATCAATGAACAGATTATTATTGTCAGTCCGGCTCATTTGTTTTTGACTTTCACTGGTTAAACAAACAGGACAGCTTCAGACAATAAATTTCGGCAATAAGATTGACATACCCGCTAAAAAAAGTGGACAAAATCGGACAGAAATCGGACACTCAGGCAACTTTGTAGTCTTTTGGATCCCCAAATGTCTCGTAAATGATCTGCAAATGGTATGGATCAATTAATCCCGGAGGTATATATAGATTTGCTTTCTTAAACCACCGGTAAAGGGTTCTGTCGGAAATGCCATACTCTATGGCAACCTCCTTACGAGATTTAGCTTTATATGCAAGAGCTTCAAAATTTTCATTATTGCCCATTGCTTCCAGGTGATAAAATTATACCTCTATAATCCCTTTATCAGGCTCTCACTAAAATTATGATTTTAAATGTAGTAATAATTTCTCCATTACGATAAAATTTTCTGGAGATTATGATCAGGAATTGTAAAAAAATCTTACCAGAAGAAAGGAATTAAGGGGCTCCAACAGGCAATGGATGGCTCAGGGTTAAGAGCACAGGGCAAGGGGTCAG
>Ga0209800_10001650_pt1 | contig 22308 bp, 18 predicted proteins | sample Higcelweek8metaG_FD_187174 | JGI IMG/M metagenome (GOLD analysis project Ga0209800, IMG submission 187174) | Freshwater pond sediment microbial communities from the University of Edinburgh, under environmental carbon perturbations - High... | ecosystem: Environmental > Aquatic > Freshwater >...
TGCGCGATCTTATCTTCTGTAATCCCCACATCTCCTATAAACCAGGGAGCGCCTGTGCCATCAATGATTTTGGCATTTTTTATAACCAGATCAAATGTCATCCATTACTCTCCTTAACTTTTTTACAAGTCAATCTAGTTTGCTCCATCAAGTTTGTCAACTTCTAAGAGATAAGGTGATTTTCATTATATATCTAACTCGTGAGTTAGATATATAGCCCCTTTAAGTCTTCTTCAATTCGCCCTCAGCTGACGATTGTTGTTTGAGTTTCACCTTATGAACCCACTCTTCAGCCTCTTGGATCTGATTTAAATCTTGATGGCATTTGTAACGAAGATTGACCCAGGCAGTTATATTTGAATTCCCCACCTCGTTCCCAGGCCACTCCTGACACTTCAAAATCTCCAGAGCCAAATCAGGTTGCTTTAGTTCCGAATGGATTATTGCTGTCAGAAACCCTAACATAAAATGCTCAGGGTATCTTTTGTACCCTTTGCGGCTCACAGTTAGGGCTTTGTCAAACTCTCCGCTCCTCTGAAGGGCAACACTCTGATACAGATACCCAATAGGATCTTCGGGACATAATTCAACAGCCTTCTTAGCATATTCAACCGCAACATCAGGTTTGCCAATATTAAGCAAATATTCTACAAGCAGTATCTTGTGATTGTGGGAGATATCGGTTAAAACGCTATTCACAAAAGCCTGAGAATCAATTTCAGGAAGCTGTTCACGAAAAGCGGCGTTCACGGTTACGGAAATCTTATCAATCAATGGTACTTTCACCAATAGTTCTCGAAAATGCTGTGCCGCCAATTGAACATCTTCGGGGGTGTATGTGTTAACTTTTAGTAGATCCTCTAACCATTGTTCTCGAGTGATATAACCGGATAAAAACTCACCAAATGCACTTGCGTAAGGGATGTACGTTTTCAGCGGATACCATTTTTTGCTGATAGCAGACAAAAGTAGCCCCAACTCAGTATCACTTTCTGTGGTGGCATAGCAGTACTCTGGCAAAAGGTAGCTGATCTCTTTTAACCGTTGCTTTTTACGCTTTTTGGTATATCCAAGAGCCATTGGTAGGTTAAGCAAAAGATGATTCTCATATACAAGCAAAATTCGGATGGGATTAAGCAGTTCCAGATGATCGCGGATAAATTTATCCCCCATAGAAGAAGGAGCTTGTTTCGCTTTGTACAGACCAAAATCAATCAGGTTATTACCACAGATCACACGTCTAACGCCCAGTTTTTTGGCTATTATTTCAGCCCCTTTCCAAACAAAAGAACGGGCTCCGCTGGCATGAAACGAGTCCCAGGGGAAATCCGCCAGCAGCTTTTCACTGACCTCCTTTTCATCTTTATGGCACTGAAAAAACATTGCCCGAATATCCACCATTATGGTTATTAAAGGGATCTCGTGCTTGCGAAGAAACTCTGCTGAGGCCTCTTGGATGCCCTGGCGTTCAAAAAAGCATTCAAATTTCAAGGCTGCGACTTTAAGGCCAAGCTGATATTTAGCGTCGTAAAGTGCCAAAGTGCTATCGCTACCACCAGACCAAAGGACCAGCGCATCAACGTGGTTTTCGGGATTCTGATCAAAATTCAAAAAAAGGTACAGCTGCTTTTGCCATAACGCTTTTTTTGTTTCAGGTGAAAATGAGAAGGCATAGCGACAGGTTGGGCAGAGGCCTGACTCGTCAGACGCATCCTTTCTGATTTCAAGCATACAGCTTTTGCATTTTTTAGAAGACAGTATAAAATCCGACATTAGAGCACCCAGTTAACCTTAACATTGCATAAAAATTGACGGTAACGGTGACGGTGACGGTGAATGTCAAGCAGGTTACCGCCTAAATCAAAAAAAAAGATAGACTTCTTTTCCATCATTTTTTCCACACTATTTTCTTACTCATCTTTTTTCAGATATGAAATCACCGCCCCGTTATTGCCAAACTCAGCCCAGGTAACAGCAGTCTGGCCACCCCGACATTCGGCATCAACAGGTACTCCATTCTCAACAAGATATTTGACCATCTCCACTGTTCCGTCCTGAGCAATATAATGGAGAGTAGTGCAGCCGTCCGAATCTACCTGCCCTATATTGCCTCCATATTTCTGAAGAAGTTTCATGGCCTCAATCTCTTCTGTCAGGGCAGCGGCAATCATACTTCTCCCCTTGTTTGCACGAGGGTCTCCACCGTGAGTCAACAGACTCTCAAGAGCATCAAGGTTGCCAAGCCTTGCGCTCACCTCTACAGGGCTCTGGTTTTCATGTCCTGAACTGTCAGGGTCGGCTCCAGCATCGCACAGTGCTGCGCTTTTTTTCCCATCATTTTCTACTGCTGCTTTATACAGTAAGGTCTGAAGCTGATCTCTACTCAATTTCCGATATGAAACAGCACTCTTATCGACTTTCTCAGGAGCAGGTTCCGGTGATATTGGAGCAGAGTCACCTTCTGATTTGGGAATTACCCCTTCCAGAGTGATCAGTGATGCGCCCTCTCTGCCATCATATGCCACAAGGGTATTTCGGATAATATATAGAGATTTAATGAATTTACCATCAGAAGGCAGGCTCTCTATTTTCCTGCAGATACCGTTTTTTTCGATCTTTGAGACAGAGATCCCCTCATACCCTTCTGCACGGAAGAGATAGTCTCCTTTAATAATAATTGAGTCATACCCGGTAAGCCCTGCAACATTGGTCTGATCTGTCGTTTTTACTTTGCAGACCTCAATAATACCTCTGTTCAGATCCGGAGCCATGACACTGAAGAGGTTATCACTCTGATTCACAATCAGCCGGTTACCAGCCGTCTTTATTGCCCATACAGAGTTTCTGAATTGTCTGTAATGGACTATCAGTGCTGGCTGGCAGGCTCTGGAAACATCAAAAACCGCTACTCCATTATGATAACAATCTGAAAGGTATATGCGTCTGTCAAGGTATGCGATGAACTTGGCATCAAAAGAGAGATCAGTATCAGATATATGCTCCGGGTTCAACGGATCAGAGATATCATAGATATGCAACCTGCCCTTGCTCTCGGCAAAGTCTGTGTCGGAAACATAGAGCAGCCCATTTTCAACTGCGACATTAAAGATCGGATTCGCAAAAGTGATATCCTTGAGAAGCAGGGGGCTGCGCGGATCAGAGATGTCAATAATTGATACCCATCCTTTCTTCCCCTCAAGAAAGTGATCACCCTGCGAGACAAAAGCCAGCTCTCCTTCCAACAGCACATTCATGGCTCGACCTGGCAGAGTTGTCTGTGATAGCCTCAGAGGCTGGTCGATTTTCTTCAGGTCAACAATTGAGAGGCCATCATTACCCTGTGCGTAGTAACCGGTGTTATCACGGACAGTAACGCTTTCAGCATGAAAATTGCGAAGAGAGATCTTCTCTGGTTTCTGACGTTGCGGAATGAATTGATCATCTTCAACAGATGACTCATCTCTCTCTGCAAATAGAAGGTTGATGCTTTTTCTTGTTCTCTCATCAAGAGTGATGGAATCTGCTGTTTTTGTATTGATCAGGGTATTTTCATCCCAGATCAGGTCAGAACGAGCAACTCCTTTTCCAAATATCAGAAATGAGGTGTAACGGTACGGGTATGAGCCGTCATATCCGGCAATTTTCTCCTTATCAATCTCCTGTGACGATGTGTTGATGGTGTCATGACCCCACAACGGCTCAAAGATAAAGATGTTACTTCCTCCGTGGCTCTCCATGAGATCATCTCCCCGGCCGGGAATTATGATATTGTTTCCAGAGCTTCCTTCAAACCAGTCATTGCCACTGCCCATAATAACGATGGCATCACCACTGTGACAGACAACAGAGTGGTTGGTGGCTGAAAGGGCTAAAATAATCTCATCGTCATGAGGAGGGCACTCAGCCTCTTTGTTCCACTCAATCACCTTTCTGAAATTGAGGTCGATCTTCTCCAGACGTGGAGAGAGCAGATGGTCCATACGAACTATTTTTTTCGGAAAATATCCTCTCTTCTGGCCTTTTTCAATAAAGCTTTTCAATGCATCAATAGAGTTGATCTGACCATCCTCTCTCTTTGAATCAGAAAAAACAGTATAGATGAGGAGTCCGACAAGAAGAAGTATCAGGATGGATATTCTACTTTTCATCCCGGATGAGTGGTTATTATACTTACAGTAATTCATCAATAGTCTCCCCTCTGAACCTGACCATTCAGGCCCTGTTCAGCAATAATCTGGAGCTTGATCATAAGATGGGCCCCATTTGCTATGATCGTCAGTAATCACGTATCATATAATGCTGCCCTGGCCGACGATATGATCAAGCCCATAATCTGATTGAGATTGAGTCAAGTGAGCATCCTCTTCTGGTGCAAAATCATGGAGAAAAGACTGTAATGCGATTCCTGCCCTCGTTTTTTGACTGATAGAGCATTTTATCTGCCACGTTTATCAGCTCTTCAAAAGAGGATTCAGGATCATGAAACGAGGCGACTCCGATACTTACGGTATAACGGATAGTCTGACTGTTAATGGTCGGAACAGTGCTCTTTTCAACAAGGTGCCGTATCTTTTCCGCGGTCTGCACTGCCCCTTCAGATGTTGTTCCAGGCAGAATAATGATAAACTCCTCTCCACCATAACGGATAGCTACATCCACCCCCCTGATATTGCTTATGATGACTCCTGACAGATGCTTTAGCACCCTGTCCCCCTCTGCATGGCCATAGTTGTCATTGACCTGTTTAAAGCGATCAATGTCCAGTATGATCAGCGATAGTGATCTGTTAAGGCGAAGAGCTGTTGTGAACTCTCTGCTTCCTGAATTGATCATGAATCTGCGGTTATAGAGCCCTGTAAGTGCATCTGTATTGGCGAGGGCGGCATTTTCAATGGCTGTGCTAACAGCCTTGCTTAAAGATAGCAATGTTTTGATACGGGCTATCAGCTCCTCTCTGTCAATCGGTTTTGTCAGGTAATCATTTGCCCCGGACTGGAAGGCGGTAACAATGTCTCTCTTCTGCTTTCCAGCAGTGAGCATCAGCACAGGAAGTTCATATGCCGTGTATCTCTTCCTGATACGGTTTAAAACCTCATAGCCGGACATGAGCGGCATCATGATATCGAGCAGGACAAGATCAAACTTGCGGGCCTCAAGTAGTTCAAGGGCTTTAATACCATTTGTGGCAGAAGCGAAGCGGTACTCCTCCAGAAAGAGATAGTTCTCCAGAACACGGATATTGGTTGTATCATCGTCAACAATCAGAATATGCTCTCCGGGCTGTTCAGGTGCGACCGGTTCAAATGCGGGTATGGGGCTCTCCAGTTCACTTTTCCTGGCAGAAATCTCTCTCATCAGATCCGTTCTTTTCTGAGTGACAGGCTTGCCTGCCCCAGATCCTTTCTTAAGCGTAAATGAGAATAGAGAACCGCTTTTCCCATCAGATTGTACAGTGATCCTGCCGCCCTGAATTTCGACCAGCTCTCTTGTGATGCTCAGACCCAGACCGGTACCGCCGTGGAGCCGTGTTGCAGTTCCGTCAATCTGCTCATAGGGAGAGAATATATCATCCTGCCTATCTTCCTGTATTCCAGGCCCTGTATCTTGAACAGTGACAGTGACATAGGATCCTCTGTCCTGTGCAGAGACTTTCACCTGACCCTCTGCCGTAAATTTGACCGCATTGCCGATGAGATTGAAGAGTATCTGTTGCAGCCGGTTCTCATCTCCCCTGACAGCTGGGAACTGGCAGCTGATCTCATTTATCAATTCAAGCCTGCTGGAAGGGGTGGTTGCTTTGACAACCGTCAATACCACTTCGGTTATCTGTCTGAGATCAATATCTCTCATGGAGAGGGTGATATCATTATTTCTGAGTTTTGAATGGTCCAGGATATCATTTATAAGGCTGCTAAGTCTTCTGGCACTTGATGAGATCAATTTCAGGTTTTCAATGGCTTTTCCCGGTAACTTTCCTGCAATACCGTCAATCAGAGAATCGCTGATCCCGATAATACCGTTCAGAGGAGTTCTCAGTTCATGGGAGGTGTTTGCAAGAAATTCATCCTTGATTTTGTCAGTGAGCTGAAGCTTCTTAGAGAGTGCCTCAATAGTTCTGTGCTCATTGGCAAACTTTATGGCAAGCATTACTGACTGTGCAATAATAAAAAATGAAAACCAGATGGAGAGAAAATATCCTGTGTTGATGACCTGCATATAGTGGAGCATATCGTTTGTAACACCTGTAAAAAGAAATAGAAAGCCGGAGATAAATATGGCAGAGTACCTTGCTCTTATTACCACGCAATAGATGTTGACTCCGATAATGAGCAGTGCGGAGAGAAAGATGATCGCCAGATATTGTGTAAAAAGTTCTGAATAGAGCATGGTCGGCATTGCAAGCGTCATGGTGAGGTAGATGCAGTGAACCAGCATCAGGCTCTTGTGCGGCCTTTCTTGAAAGTGTGGCAGGAAAAAATGGAAGGAATATGCCTGGAATGCCATTACACACAGCGGTATCACTGCTGTAGCAATTCTGGAACCCGGCTCAAATGATAAGTCAGGTACTATCTGCATGATAAAGGTGGTACCGGTGAAAATGGTACGCAGAGCAAGCAGTATACAGAAAAACCCGAAATAGAGAAGATCTCTCTCCTCTGTGCGGAGCGCAAATAAAATCATATGGTAGATGCCTGCAAAGAGGCAGACCGCAACCAGGGTCATCTCTATGGTGATGCTGAAAAGATGCTGTTTTTGAATCTCTTCCGGGGCACCGAGAAAAAAGCTCTGACCGATACCTGCATTTCCATGGCTGTGATTTGATATGTTCAGAAGAATTTCAATAGTATCACTGCTGTTCTCAAAAGTGAAGACTCTGGGAGATAAGAAGCGGATTTTCCCGTCTGCAAATTTTCCATGGCTGTCAATAAGCTCTCCGTTTACAAACAGCCGGTACTCAGTAAAAATTTCCGGTGTCAGAAGGCTCAGAAGCCTCTTCTCCTCTTTAACATGAATAAGAAGTCTGTAGGATGCATCTCCCTGGGAGGGAAGGTTCAACCCTCTGTATGATGTCCAGTATTTCGGGACAGCATAATATCCGGCCAGTGCAGGGACGCCCCCCTTTGCAAATGCTTCCGGTAAAAGAGTTGAATCCAGATAGAACTGCCAGTCACCGTCCAGTCTCACTTTCCCGTCCCGGTAGAGATCGTGGTGTGACAGATTCAGAGTTCCCAAGCTGGCAGTGGGGTCAGCCACACCTGCACTGGCCATAACGGTTGAGATGAACAGAAGGCAGGTCAACACAGTAAATATCTTTTTAAAACAGTATAACGTGTAAATTCTTCAACTCCCTGATCACTGTGACACCATAGATGTACACCTTCGATTCTCCTGCTGCCAAATTAAGCTCTGTAGCGGGCAAGGAATATCTGGATAAGCTCACTCTTCATTGCATCTTCCCTGTGGGCTTCCATTGGTTCAAAAAATATTGATGGCCAGAAAAACGCACCACTCATCATTGCCCAGAAAGCTTCAGCTGCCAATTCAACATTTTCTATCTGAATACGTCCATCCACCTTGGCTGACTTCAGCCAGGCAACCAGAGCATCCTCTCTATCTTCAGCCTGTTTTACAGTTTCCATTGTCAACTCTGGATTGACGATAAAAACCCCAATTGCAACTTTCATTAAACCTAACCAAGCTGGATTCTTTGCAACATCTAACTTGGCATTGGCAAAGTCCCCTAATTGTGACTCCAGACTACGTCTGGGATCATATCTGATCTGCTTTAATGCCATCATCTCTGATAAAAATCGTTCCAACACAGCTTTGAGAAGTTCATCTTTGCTCTGGAAATGGTTATAAACTGTCCGCTTGGAAGCACCTGCAAGCTCGGCAATGCGATCCATGCTGGCATTGTTATACCCGTCCTGCATGAATGACTGGGACGCAGCATCCAGAATAGACTCTCGTTTCCTGTTAATCTTTCTTGTCTTTTCAGCCATTTTAAATCTCTTGAGTTAAACTACACTGTGCAGTGTAGTTTTTGTTGACACCCACTATCAGATATATTACACTATACAGTGTAGTTAGCATGGAGATAAAAGGCAAGGGAAAAAGTTGTCATAACTATAACTAAAAAGTGTTGAGGTATGAAAATGGTCACTATGCAGTGTCAAGCCACTCTATCAAATCAAGATACTCTGTCCAATAGATCAATGAATTACCAGAATGGTCAATTTAAAAATCTGGTCTCAACAAAAATAAGCACTGCTGATCAGAATATGTTCAAGGCTACCATTGACTTTATGTACGGCAATCCAGACCGGATTCCCTCTTTCTCTCTCCCCGGGGTTGATATATCTGCATATGACAGACCTGTAAAAGATGATTTGCGCGTTACCTGGCTTGGGCACTCCACCTCTATTATTGAAATTGACGGCAAGGTTATTATAACTGACCCGATGTTCAGTGACAGAGCTTCTCCTCTCCCGTTTATTGGGCCAAAGCGTTTTGCAACAGATATTGTTTTTCAGATTCAGGATCTGCCAAAGGTTGATGCAGTGCTGATCTCCCATGATCACTACGATCACCTTGACTATAAGACAATTAGATACCTGAGGGGGCATGCAGAAAAGTTCTATGTCCCAATCGGTATTAGAAAATATCTTGAAAGTTGGGGTGTTGTTCCTGAGAAGATTGTGGAGTTGGACTGGTGGGAGGAGAGTTCAAACAATGGCCTTACCTTTGCTGCAACACCGGCACGTCATTTTTCTGGTCGAGGTCTCAGACGCGACAGAACTCTCTGGGCCTCCTGGGTCATAGTAGGAACAAGAGAACGAGTCTATTTTGGCGGCGATTCTGGCTATTTTGACGGGTTCAGGAGAATTGGTGAAAAGTATGGCCCATTTGACCTCACCATGCTCGAATCAGGTGCGTACAACAGGGCGTGGGCTCAGATTCACATGATGCCTGAGGAGACTATTCAGGCACATCTGGATCTGGGGGGCAGAACTCTTCTGCCAATCCATTGGGGAAAATTTAATCTCTCTTTGCACCCTTGGAGAGAACCAATTGAGAGACTTTTAGCTGAAGCTGAACTTAAAGGAGTTGTAACTATGGCACCAGTACAGGGGGAGGCAATCTCTCTTGCTGACCAGTATGAGATAAGACGCTGGTGGGATGACTCTTTCACCATTCAAACTGATAAGACGATATAGCTGAACTCTCTACCTCTCCTCCTACCATCCCATACACATGTATAGTTTTCCAGATAATGGATTGGCGGCAGTGTTACCTGAATCCACGAATTTAGTTCTCATATTTGGCCAGCAGCTTCTCTTTTTTTTATTGCCTATAGATAATATGATTTTACTTGACAAGTTGGAATCTGCCATTTAAAAGTATTGCTCCAAAAATATTTTGCACATTTTGCACATTGAATGATGCACACTTTGCACAAAAAACTGGAGTAATAATAAAATGTATCAGAATTTTTTCAGTAAGGAGCGGCTGGTATTTGGCTGTGGTAACCCGTTTTTCGGGGATGACGGCTTTGGACCTGCAGTGATAGAGCATTTAGAAGAGCACCATGAAATTGGAGAGAAGATTGAAGTTCTTGATGCAGGAACATCAATTCGGGATATTCTGTTTGATATTCTGCTCTCAGAGAGTAAACCTGAACAGATTATCATAATTGATGCCATTGACAGAGAGGGGGCAGCCCCAGGTGAGATACTGGAGATTTCTGCTGGTGAGATCCCCTTGAACAAAATATCTGATTTCTCCTTGCACCAGTTTCCAACCACCAACATGCTCAAGGAACTCAGTGATGCCACAGCCATTGACGTCAGGATCTTTGTGGTGCAGACCGATGAGCTGCCTGATAAGGTAGCGCCAGGGTTGAGCCCTGCTGTGCAGAAGGCTGTCCCCCTTATGTGCCAGAGAGTGATGGAGACATTGAACTCTCCGGTGGTAAAATTTTCCACCGCTTCATCCATATTAACCTCCAAACTTTATAACTGAACTACACCAACCAGATATGAATCAATGGTCAGCGCAGAAAAAGAGGATATAAATCATGCTAATGTTCAAGGTCGGAGATCTCGCCCGGCAGATCGGTGTTCACAGAAATACAGTGACCAACTGGATTAAAACCGGAAAACTCAATGCTGAAGCCACTGCTGCCAAGAAATATCTTATTCCAAAAGAGGAGTTTACAGGTTTCTGTGCTCTTGAAAATATTCCAGACAGAACTGTACAACAGATCATGGCTGCATCAGAGAATCAGATTCTTGTAAGGGAAAGTTCAGAAGAGAGTACTACCCCTTATCTGCAAAGGATAAGAAGAGATAAACAGCAAAACAGAGTTAATAAACAGAGCAATCTTACCCAAAGTCTCATAACCAAACAACCTGATAACCCCATACAGAGAGAATACTTTATGACACAAAAGAATCTGGGATCCGTAATGGTCGTTGGCGGCGGTATCGCCGGAATCCAGGCCACCCTTGATCTGGCCGACTCAGGATACTATGTCTATCTTGTTGAAAAATCGCCGGGAATAGGCGGTGCCATGGCCCAACTGGACAAAACCTTTCCAACCAATGACTGCGCAATGTGAATCATTTCGCCAAAACTGGTCGAGTGCGGTCGGCACTTAAACGTTGAGTTATTAACCCTTTCTGAAATTGAAGATGTAAAAGGCCAGGCAGGCCATTTTTCTGTCACTGTCAAAAAAAAGCCCCGCTATATTGAGATGGAAAAGTGTATTGCATGTGGTCTCTGTGCTGAAAAATGTCCAAAAAAAGTGGACGATGAGTTCAACATGGGGATCAGCAAACGAAAGGCTGCCTATATCAAGTATGGCCAGGCAGTTCCCCTCAAGTATGCCATTGACCCCTCCAACTGTATCTACCTCACCAGGGGCAAATGCAGGGCATGCGAAAAATTCTGTCCCACCGGAGCAATCAACTTTGACGATAAGGAGAAGATGGTCACCATTGAGGTAGGTTCGGTGATTCTTGCCCCGGGATTCAAACCCTTTGACCCCTCAATCTATGACTTCTACGGATATGGCAAGATCGAGGATGTGGTTACAAGCCTTGATTATGAGCGCCTCCTCTCTGCAAGCGGCCCCAACATGGGACATCTCATAAGGCCCTCAGACCATCAGGAGCCCAAAAAGATTGCATGGCTCCAGTGTGTAGGTTCAAGAAACCACAACCGTTGCGACAACACCTACTGCTCAAGCGTATGCTGCATGTATGCTGTTAAGCAGGCCATAGTAACTGCTGAACATCTCAGTGGTGACGATATATCCCAGACCATCTTTTTCATGGATTTAAGAAGCCATGGCAAGGATTTTGAGCAGTATTACGAGAGCGCAAAGAGCAAGGGGATCAATTTTGTCAGGGCAAGACCCCACACAATTGACCCTGGACCTGAAGGGGCAGGGGTTTCTATCCGTTTCACCACAGAGAGCGGCCAGACTTTTCAGGAGAAGTTTGATATGGCGGTTCTCTCTGTCGGACTTGAAACCTCGTCAGACGCTCTTGATCTTGCCCGGAAGTTCAACATTGAGCTTGATCTCCACCGCTTTGCAAAGAGCAGCTGCTTTGAGCCTGTGACAAGCAGCAGACCAGGGGTGATGGTGACAGGTGCCTTCAGTGCCCCGAAGGCCATTCCAAGATCTGTCACCCAGGCATCGGCAGCAGCCTCGGCAGCAGCAGGACTGCTGGCAGATGCCAGAGGAACTCTGACCCGTACCAGATCATGGCCTGAAGCGCTTGATATCAGCAAGCAGAGAGCTGCCATCGGGGTATTTGTCTGCTCATGCGGTATAAACATCGCCAATGTTGTGGATGTGCAGGAACTCTCCAGATACGCTGCCACCCTTCCCAATGTGGTCTATGTTGAGAACAACCTCTTTACCTGCTCTGCAGATACTCAGGAGATGATTGCAGGTAAGATAAGGGAGCACAACCTTAACCGTATCGTCATTGCAGCCTGCACCCCCAGAACTCATGAACCGCTCTTTCAGGAGACGCTCAAGAGCGCAAGGCTCAATGGCTTTATGGTTGAGATGGCAAATATCAGAAACCAGAACGCCTGGGTTCACCAGAGAGAGCCGGAAAAGGCAACTCAGAAGGCAAAGTTTCAGGTCAGTATGGCTGTAGCAAAAGTGACTCACAGCTCCCCTTTGAAACAGGAGATGCTCAAGGTGACATCCAGAGCGCTTGTAGTGGGTGGCGGCATTGCCGGGATCACCAGCGCACTTGCCATTGCAGATCAGGGATTTGAGACCCTTCTCATAGAGAGAGGAGAGACCCTTGGGGGGAACGCTCTATCTGTTGAGAGGAGCTTTGGAGGGGAGCCTGTAAGACCGATGCTGGAGAGCCTGATCCAGAAGATAGAGGGGCATGGAAATATCAGAGTGCTCACCAGTGCAACACTGCAATCTCTCTCCGGTTCTGTGGGTAATTTCAGGAGTGCTGTAGTTGCCGGTGGAGAAGAGCAGGAGATCTCCTATGGTGTTGCAGTTATCGCCACAGGAGGCAGGGAGGCAACTCCAACAGAGTATCTCTACGGAATCGACAGACGGGTGATGACCCACCTGGAGTTTGACAGGGAGGTTCTCTCAACACTGCCTGCTTCAACTCAGAGTCAAACTTCAGAGCCTCCTCAGAGTGTTGTCTTTATCCAGTGTGTTGGATCAAGAGAGCCAGCCAGACCCTATTGCAGCAGAATCTGCTGTATCCACTCTGTAAAGAGCGCCATCCAGATAAAAGAGAGTTCCCCTTTGACACAGGTCTTCATACTCAACAGAGATATCAGAACCTATGGAGTTTGGGAGGACTATTACCAGAAGGCAAGAGAGCTTGGGGTGATCTTCATACGGTACAGTGTGGATAAGAAACCTGAAGTTGTTTCAGAAGATGGATATCTTGCTGTCAGAATCACTGACCCGATTCTTCAGATGCCACTTGAGATAGATGCCGATTATCTGGTGCTGGCATCAGGTGTTGTGCCAAATGACAACAGAAACATTATTGATCTGTTTAAATGTAACACCAACAGAGAGGGATTTCTCAACGAGGCCCATCCAAAACTTCGTCCTGTTGATATGTCTGTGGAGGGGCTCTTTGTTGCTGGTATGTGCAACTATCCAAAGCCGATAGACGAGTCTATCGAGCAGGCAAAAGCTGCTGCATCCCGTGCATGTGTGGTTCTCTCCAAGGAGAGCATGGAGCTTGGTGCAATCAAATCCTTTGTCACAGAGAAGTGCGATGGCTGCGCTCTTTGCATTGATGTCTGTCCATACAGTGCAATCTCTTTGAAGGCAGTCAGCAGATGTAAGGAGTGCACAGAGATAGAAGCCTCAGATATAGAGATTACCACTTCTCCAACCAGTGCTAAAAAGCAGATTGTTGTTGACTCTGCTCTATGCAAAGGGTGCGGTATCTGTTTTGCCACCTGTCCCAAAGAGGGGATCATGGTTCATGGTTTTACCATGAATGAGCTGAAGAGCCAGGTTAGAGCAGCCATTGCAGAAGACGGTATGATCTTGATGTGAACTTTCGGGAGGCAATAGGTACCTGAGCAGAAATAGTCATAGAAAATCGTCTGAGGAGAACTGCCGGATTAATTCTGTTCCGGTACTTAGCTCGATTTTTTACAACAGAAACTAAACGCATGATCCTCCTGAGTGGTGAACTCATAAGGAGGGTCAGAGGCTTTGAATATTATAAGGAACAACTAATATGAGTGGTCAAAATGATCAATTTGAACCTGTCATCGTAGGTTTTCTCTGTAACTGGTGCGCCTATGCAGGTGGAGATCTTGCAGGCGTCTCCAGGCTCCAGTACCCCACTAACATGCGTGCCATACGGGTGATGTGTTCTGGCATGGTGCATCCCAATCTGGTTGCAGAGGCTTTTAACCAGGGGGCGGATGGCGTTATTGTGATGGGTTGACACCTGGGCGAATGTCATTACCTGGATGGTAATTATAAAGCAGAGGCAAGGTCAGAGATCATCTCCATTGTTCTTGAAGAGAGCGGCATTGATCCAGGCAGGTTTGCCCTGGAGTGGGTCTCGTCAGCCGAAGCTCCAAGATTTGCAGAGCTGGTCACAAGATTTACTGAAAGGGTCAGGGCTCTTGGCCCCCAATCATCAGGAAGAGGCGAGGGTGTCAAGGATGAAGAGAGAGGTAGTCATGGAGAGCATCTTGAGACTGCATCTGAAGCTGTTTAACCAGTGTCATCTTTTTGAGGGAGAGACTATATGAAAACATTTTTTAACCTTGTGCAGGATGTCCAGAAAATGGGGCTGTGCCACAGATGCGGCGGTTGTGTCACCTTCTGCACAGCCATTAACTACGGTGCGCTGAAGATTGATGATGACGGTAAACCGGTCTATGCAGATATGGAGAAGTGCATTGAGTGCGGACTCTGCTACTCCATATGCCCGGAGATTGAGGATCTGGAGGAGGAGATAAGACGACAGGCAGCCTGGAGTCAACCCATAGGACGGGTCATTGAGAGTACAGTGGTAAGAGCTTCAGATCCTGTTGTCAGAGCCAATGGTACAGATGGTGGTGCTGTGACAGCTCTCCTGCTCCACCTGTTTGACCGCCACCGCATTGATGGTGCCATTGTAACCAGGCCGGTTGGCAGATTCCAGCGCCGCCCCTTTCTTGCCACCACCCGTGAGGAGATTCTGGAGAGTGCAGGGCTCTTTTTTGACACATCGCACGGTGCAAAGGCATTCAGCGATGAGTACATGACCTTCTCATCCATTGAGGAGTTTGATCCAATGGTCAAGAAAAAGCTCAACAGGGTGGCCCTTGTCGGAACCCCCTGTCAGATCAAGTCAGTCAGAAAGATGCAGATCATGAATCTTGTGCCGGCAGATTCGATCAAGTTCTGTTTTGGCCTCTACTGTACCGGTAACTTTATCTTTGGTGAGAGGGAGCAGCAGTTAATTGCAAAGATTGGTAACTTCTCATGGGATGATACTGTAAAGATCAATCTCCGGGACAGACTCTACATCTACCTCAAATCAGGTGAAGAGAGATCTGTGCCACTTGAACAGCTTGAGGCGATCAAAAGGTACGCCTGTCGATACTGTGCTGATTATACGGCAGAGTTTTCAGACATCTCATTTGGCGGGCTTGGTGCAGAGAAGGGGTGGACATCTGTGCTGATCAGAACCCCCCTTGGCCGTGCTGTTCTGGCAGATGCCAGAAATGCCATGAATCTGGAGCAGTTCAAGCCAGAGGATGATACCCAGTATGCAAGCCATGCGCTTCAGGAGGCCAGAAGCGCCTCATCTGCAAAACGGAAAAATGCAAGGTATGAGAGAAGAGAACTCCATAAACATAAAACCATGGGTATGGTAAGGAGATAAGACAGTAATGAAAGTAAACGTTGCAAGTGAATGGCTCAACTCCTGTTCCGGCTGCGAAATCTCCATCATTGACATGGGAGAGCGGCTGCTGGATATATTGAAAGTTGCTGATATTGTCCATCTGCCAGCCCTCATGGACAGTAAATATTTCGGACAGCTCGGAGATGGGGTAAAGCTTACCATTCCAAAAGCAGATGTAGGAATCATAAGCGGGAGTATCAGAAATGAGGAGCATGTGGAGGTGGCAGAGGAGATGAGAAAACAGTGCAACATCATCATCGCCCTTGGAACCTGTGCAACACATGGGGGAATTCCCTCTCTTACAAACAGTTTTCATAACAGAGAGACTCTGGATCGATACTACAACACAGAGAGTACGGATATTCAGGGGGAAGAAGATGACAACAGCAAAATTGGAAATGGCAGCAGGGTAGGGACAGACAGCTCGACAGGTGGAGAAGAGACGAAGAACATTGCAGCTAACTACCCTTCAAAAGGTATCCCGAAACTGCTCGACTCCTGCTATGCTCTGGATGAGAAGATCAAGGTGGATATCTATCTGCCTGGCTGCCCACCCCATCCTGACCACATATTTCAGGCTCTTGTGGCCCTGGTGCAGGGAACTGAATTGACCCTTCCTGATAAATCGGTGTGTGACACCTGCCCAACCATCAGGGAGGGCAAGGGGAAGTTGAAACAGCTCAGAAGATTTCTGGAGGCCCCGAAATATGGGGAACCTGGTGAACCTCTTGATAAGATGAGGTGCCTTCTGGAGCAGGGGTTTCTATGCATGGGGCCTGTTACCAGAGGCGGTTGCGGCGGAGATGGCGTTCTGCCACGCTGTATCTCAGCCAGAGTACCATGCCGTGGCTGTTATGGCCCGGTAAGACACGAAGGGAACCAGCGTCTTGACATGCTCAACGCCCTGGCCTCCAACGGCATTGATATCAAATCTCTGCCTGAGAGCATCTCCTTGTTGAGGTTCTCAGGCGGCCACGGCATGCTTCGTCCAAAATTCAAAAAAAAGGAGATCTGACCCAATGGGAAAAGTGATCAATATACAGCCTGTCACCCGTATTGAGGGGCATGCATCCATCTCCATCCAGCTTGATGATTCTGGCAATGTGGAGGATGCCCGGGTAAACATCATGTCCTTGCGGGGATTTGAAAAATTTGTAGAGGGAAAGCCTGCTGAGGAGCTTCCCAGAATTGTAAACCGCATCTGCGGCATCTGTCCATGGATGCACCATCTGGCCTCCAACAAGGCTGTGGATGGCTGCTTTGGAGTCACCCCGACTTATGCTGGCCATAAACTGCGTGAGCTTATGCAGACCATATCCCATGCTGAGGACAAGCTGCTCCACTTCTTCTTTCTTGCTGCTGCTGACTTTGTCATTGGCCCTGAGAGTGACTATGCTGTCAGAAACGTCATAGGTATTGTCAAGGCAAATCCGGAGCTTGCCACACAGGTGGTAAAGATGCGTCAGATGGCCAAGATGATTCTGGACAAATTCTCAAAAAAGACCATCCATCCGGTGGCAGGGGTTCCTGGTGGCTTTGCAAAGCCCCTTCTGGAGGAGGAGCGAAAAGATATTCTTGGCAAGATGAGGCAGATCCTTGACTTTGCCATGTTCACCATGGAGTTTGCCAAAAAAGAGGTGTTTCCCAAATATATGGACACCATCAAGTCACTTGGTACCATCACAACAGGATTTATCGGTACTGTGGATGAGAATGGGGCTCTCAATCTCTATGATGGCAAACTGCGTCTGATGAAGCCAGACATGAGTTATCAGGAGTTTGCACCAGAAGATTACACCGATTATATTGCTGAGAAGATCGTTGACCACTCATATGGAAAATTCCCATATGCCAAATCCTGGGATGAGGGGTTCTCCATGGATCTTGAAAATCCCAGAGGGATCTACAGAGCCAACACTCTTGCAAGAATCAATGTTGCAGAGAGGATGGCAACCCCAAAGGCTCAGGCAGAGCTTGAGGAGTTCCGCTCACTGTTCGGCCGCCCGGCCCAGGCAACGCTGCTCTACCACTACGCCAGACTGATTGAAGAGGTCTATGCATGTGAGCGGGCAATTGAGATTCTGGAAGATCCTCAGATCACAGATCCCGATGTCAGGGCAAAGGTTGAGCCAAAGGCTGGAAGGGGGGTAGGGTGTGTAGAGGCTCCAAGGGGAACTCTGATCCATGACTACACAACTGACGATAACGGACTGATCACCAGTGCAAACCTGATTGTTGGAACCACACACAACCTTGGCCCTATCAACATGAGTGTAAATCAGGCTGCCCGCTCTCTGATTAAAAACGGAACCTATGATGAGGGTACGTTGAACAAGATTGAGATGGCGGTGCGTGCCTACGACCCCTGAATCTCCTGTGCTACACATCGCCTGGATGGCGTGCCTGTTATCACAGTTTCAATCAAGGACAGCTCAGGAAATATTGTCTGGAATAATTAAGTGTTAATGTTAAATCATACCTTTGCCAATTTTCTGGTGACTTGATTTTGATCTCTATATTGTGTTTTGACAAATTTAAAAACACAATATAGATGGGATTGAAAAACAAAAGGCTGCTTGATATAACTCAGGCAGCCTTTTTATATTTAGTGAAATCTGTATAAAAATGTCTTTATGCAAACACAGAAGCTGCCCGCAATGTGGCTCAATTGAGACTGAACTCTGGCTTGAACGTCGCAGACGGCAGTCACTTGATTGCCGATATTTCCATATTGTTTTTACAATGAGCCACGACCTGCACCCGTTATGGAGAAAGAACCGCAAAGTATTTGTGAATCTGATGATGCGGGCATCCTGGCACACCTTGCAGGAACTTTTACTTGATATCAGATGGCTTGGAGGTTTGCCAGGTGCAATAGCTGTGTTGTGGGTAACCTGCCTGTGAACCTGTTGCGGAGGTGCTCTCTGCACAGCAGTTATTGAAAAAGATGTTCCCTGATCTTGAAACCCTGCGGTCTCCCTTTTGCGGATCTCAGTTGAGAACGCTCTTTGTCTGCCGCCGCGGCCAATCTTCAGTCTGGAGGCTGGCCGCATGATACAAGCGGTTAATACTTATAAAATCGAATGGAGTGGTTTGTCTAAAAAAAACAGAAGAGTGTATTTTTTTATTGCATTATATCTGTTTTTTACTTTATGCTGCACATTGAGTTTGAATTTAAAAGCACATTTTTATACAATTGGGGCTCTGTTTTAATGGTTGAAAGCGATTTGGCCCATTTCGGAAGATTGCTGTTAATCGGCAGTCTGTTGCAAAGATAGCATTGTTGTTTTCAGGCCGATTTTCCGCATATTCTCAACGTTACATTGAAGACAAATCCATTTCAAAGCATGAATGATAATATTGAAAAAATTATGGAAGAGTTTGTTGCAAATGGAGCCAATCGTATTATCATAAATCCCGAGACTCTTAAGTTAATTGAAAAACAGGGTATTCCATTTGATGTCATTCCGTCCCCAACTATTGGCGAACTTTTTGACCAGCGCAAAGAAAACGCCTACACAATTTCAAACTCTCTTCCTAATTTGCCTGAAGCCCTACCTCCCACTATTCAAGCACTCTACCAAGAAATCAGAGAATGTATTTTTTTTGGCTTAAATGGTGCCGCAATCACAATGTCATCAATCTTAATTGAATATGTTTTGAAGCACACAACCTTCATTACCGAAGCTGGCGGCTATAAAAAAGCTCTGCCAAAGAACTGGGAAGAATTTGAAAATATAGAACTTTCCCCTGCTATAAATCGGGCCAAAAAGGCAGGCATTCTAGACTCAAAAATGGCTAAAAGACTACACTCATTTCGTACAACAATACGAAATGTTTACAGCCACTACAACATTGCAAAAATAACAGAAAATATAGTAGCCGAAAAAGTTCAACGGTTAGATGTTGCTACAGGTGAAGTAAAAGAAATAACAATCTTTGCAAAAGATAGTCCTGTGATTCAAGCTCAAGCAAAGCCTCTAGTAGACCAACATAATGTTTTGCCTGTTTTTCATTTTGCTGACGAAGTTGTGAAATACTTATTACCTAAGATTAACAAAAACATGTAACCAACTAGTCCAGCCGACACCGGGAAGGCCGCGGCTTTGAATTCAAACGTCAGTGGTCCGGTGCGGCTGACCAGCACGTTACACGGAGAAGGACAATGTCCCCTACTATCCAGCAAAAACTCGCTATAGATCAAGAGTTGTTGAATGCGGTCAGGCTGATCCAAGCGGGATTAGGTCAGCTTCAGAAGCTTGATGGCGCAAACGATTTTTATCACCTTCCGCTCCTCACTCTGTCAAGTGGGTTTGAACGGCTCATGAAGGTCATGCTCTGCTTTAGAATACTCGAAAAGACAGGTGAGTTTCCGAGTGCTAAAGATATTCCTTCTGGTCGCAAAGGGCATAATCTCGAACTTCTGCTCAAGAGAGTACGCGAGGAATGCTTCTTGGCACAATACGTTGATCAGATTCCCATTGCGAAAGAGGATTTGGCATATTTGGAATCTGAAGAATTGCTGTCGTTCTTGGTCGTGCTCAGCAAATTCGGGCAGGCTGCTCGCTACTACCACCTCGATGTGGTGCTTGGAAAGCAACCCGAAACCGAGGAACCCGGTAGAGAGTGGGAGAGTTTGGAAACAGCAATTCTTACTGCACGCCCCGATCTGATGAGGGAAATAGTTGAATCTCCAGCCTCAGAAAGAATTCATCAGGAAATTGCTGTCGAAGTGGTCTCACGTCTCGAACGATTTGCAAGGGCACTTGCTCGCTTGTTTACGATCGGCGACATGGGACAAGAAGCCAAGCGCTATTTGGGATACATCAGCAAGTTCTTATATCTTCGGGATGAGTCGCTCGGGAAAAACGAATACAATCCTCTTGGCTCAACCGCAGTGTTAAGTGTGAGTTAAAAATGGTAGAATTCGATATTGGCAAATGGCTTGGCAAGTGCATTAATTCTCCTGGACACTACAATGATCTTGTTGCATATGTTTCTGATAAAGATGCATTAAAAACTCATATTCATAGAAAAACCGTACATAAGGCTGATGAAAATGGCCGAACACTAGTAAAGACAATAGCTGATGAAGTGCCTGAGTATAAAGGTTTTTTTACAAACCATTTTTCTGATAGTATCCAATTCGCAATTGATACGCTTTCCAGGCAAATGATTGTTCTGGCAGCAACATATATTGAGGCAATATTAAATGAATTCTTCGCAGCAGTTTTTTTCACTTATCCCGAAAGAATGTATGAGTACTTAAATGAAGCGGATAGTTTAAAAAACAAGGGATTTGTGTTGCTTAGTGATGTCATATCTTCCCAGTCAAAAAATGATCTAATTTTTCTTTTGGCTACCAAAGCTTCCGAAAATGCAAATAGAGGTAAAATTGAAAATATCCTAAAAAGAATATCAAAATTATGCAAAACGAAGATGAGTATAGTCCTTCAGAAAAAATTGCCTGATGTAATGAACATTAGAAACAAGATAGTGCATGAATCTGAAGATTATCATATAGATGAGGATGAAGTTACAAATTCATTCAATACTATAGAACTTCTGCTTAAATATTTGGGTAATCTATGTTTAGAATCGAACATTCCCTTCAATGACCCGGCAGGTATTATTGACGATCGCACTTAACCTTTAGGATTGTGTCGACCCCCCTTTGGCAATAACTATCAAAGCCACATCAAATTCCATGGGGGGTCGAACTCAATCCATTATTCAAGAAGCCCGGGGTATGAATTTGTATAGGGGTATTGCTTTGAGTGGATATGGAGGGTGAGCCCACCGGAGTGGGATAACCTCCAGTGGGCAGGAGGAGATAGTTGGAGTAAATTGACTATTTTGAGTTAAATTGAGTTTTTGTCAATCTGTTCTTTGACATGTTGTAGAGCAAAATGGCAGTTCTTCAGGCCATCAGACGCATCTCTCCTGAACTGCACAACAGGCAGTTAAGAGCGACAAGTTTGTCATCTGTTTTTTAAGTTTGATACATTATCCTGCTCCTGGTGAAGGAATCATCTGAAAGGGCAACACAGAACTTAAGGTATTTGAGTTCTCCGCCACAGTGTGGACATGTGATTTGAGGCATTGCCTCAGTTTCAGTGCAGGATTCCACAGATTGCAGTTGATATGTTTTTTCCATGGCTGTTCTGATATCTTCAATCGATATGGCACATGATGGATTCATGACACAGGAGTAGACTGTAGATAGAAAAGCATAGTTGTGAAATGTGGTCACCTGATCCAATATTTTGAAGACCTCCTCCCTGCTCAGAATACAGGGGAGTTTCTTTTCTCTTTTGGCATTCATATAGGTGAAGATATGCCATTCACGCTTGAGAACGTTTTGAAAAAAGAAGCGGACTCCACAGTAAGCAATGCGCATTGTGGCAGCTGACCATTTATCCTGGTTCTACCTGTGAAGAAAGTAGTCTTCCAGCTCTGTTTCTGTGATGAGATCAGGTGTTTTGTTGTAAAACTCTACAATTTGTCGCACAGAGCGGGTTTAGCATTGTTGGGTACGTTTACTCATCCCTGCAAGTTGCAGCGCTCTCATTGATTTTTCATAATAATCTTTCATCATTGAAATTCTCCTCTGTTTGGGATTAATAAAAAACTCAAACTGCTGATGAAGTTCTTATGGGAGAAGGAAAAATATTGAAAGATGAAAGGTACCTGGGATGAGTCAGTGGAATAAATTGGTGGGAGTTGCCGCGTAGCGGCTTACTTGAAGTGTGCCGGGCAATCTGTAGCTGAGATGAGGGTCTGGTCCCTCGAAGTCGCCTTTCAGGAGGAGGCTTCAAACCGCCCCCAGCTGCTGTGGTAAAGAGCCATGGTGGTGAGCGTCGGGGGAAAAGGCATGGCT
>Ga0209800_10001651_pt1 | contig 22286 bp, 20 predicted proteins | sample Higcelweek8metaG_FD_187174 | JGI IMG/M metagenome (GOLD analysis project Ga0209800, IMG submission 187174) | Freshwater pond sediment microbial communities from the University of Edinburgh, under environmental carbon perturbations - High... | ecosystem: Environmental > Aquatic > Freshwater >...
GATGTTTTTGATGATGGAATATCTATACAAAAATACCTAATTATTTTTTTCAAAATATATTTAGAAATCTTGGCTTTTACTAGCATAGATTTAGTATAGCATAAGTGCTTTTGCTAGTCTAGAGCCTTCATATTATACAACATTGTGTCTTTTTTTTGTGGATTTAAGGAACGGTAAAACCTTTTCAAGTCGCACCAGTTAAACTGGTGGATTACCTATTTGGTAAAATTATTTATAATCCAAAATCATGGGGATTTCGTATTTTACAAGAAACAACTAACCTAGCTAACACTAATTTTTTACCATCTCGCAATGGAAATTTCAATAACAATATAATCTATTTTGATAATATAAAAAGATATGTTAACATAGGGCCAAACACAGATTCAAATTCATTTAAGTTAAACAATAACTATTGGTATTCATCAAACTCTAACTTTAATTACAGCTCACCTATCAATGATTTACCAGGAACAGTAACAAATAACCACGAAAAAATTAATCCCCAATTTATTAATCCTACTGAAAAAAATTTTCAACTAAAATCTTCCAGTCCAATTCCAAACAAAGAAAAATACGGATTAGTAGGATTATGTACAGCAACACTTAACAATAAGAATGATGATGATAATCAAAATATTAAAGATAATATTTCAGATTCTTCTAAAATTTGCTCTCCTCTAACAACTACTATCGGCGATATATATCATATTTCCACTGTTAACGAATTAACGAATGCTTTAAAACAAGCAAAATCAAACGGAGGTAACGCCACAATTTTATTTGCTGATGGAACATATAATCTTAATTCAGGATTATGGGTAGATGTACCAAATATAATTTTCCGTTCAGAAAAAGGAAATCGCGACAAAGTAATTATCAAAGGTGCTGGTATGCATGGATCTGTATCACATATTTTTTGGGTAGCAGCTGATAACATTACAATTGCCAATATAAGTCTTGGTGAAGTAGCCAATCACGCCATCCAAGTACATGGTGAATCTAAATACGACGCAGATAATTTACTTGTTTCCAATGTAAGAATTTTTAATACTGGCGAACAAATGCTTAAAGAATCATCAGACTTTATAACAGGATCAGACAACGGCATAGTTGAGTGCTCTTTATTTGAATATACTGCAAAAATTGGTCCTCAATATTACATTGGTGGTATTGATGTTCATTTAGGAAAAAATTGGCAAATAAAAAATAATGAATTTAGAAATATACGCAGTCCTGAAAAAAGAACAGCTGAACATGCTATTCATTTTTGGAGCAATTCCTCAGATAATTTAATTGAAAAAAATAAAATAATAAATTGTGATCGAGGTATTGGTTTTGGATTAGGAGATAGCGGACATTTAGGAGGAATTATAAAAAATAATATAATTTATAATGATGGCTCAAGTATAGCCGATGATGTTGGAATTGGTTTAGAAAATGCCAATGGAGTTAAAGTTTATAATAATACAATTATCCAATTAGGCGGATACACCAATGCTATAGAATATCGTTTTAAAAATACAAATGCTGACATTTATAACAATCTTACAAACAAAAACATTACTAAACGCGATAATGGAACAGCTTCTATTAAAACAAATATAACAAATGCTCAATTATCTTGGTTTATAAACTCAACTAACGCAGATCTACATATAAATTCGCTTGCTCAAACAGCAATTAATCAAGGGACAACTATAGCTTCTGTTATTTATGATTTTGATGGAGAATTAAGAAATGATAAGCTAATCGATATTGGTGCTGATGAAATTTAAAAAAAATAAAAAAAACAGCTTTTTTAAAAAAGCTGTTTTTTTTATTTCTTGTGCCCAGAGAGAGAATCGAACTCTCACGATATTGCTATCAAGGGATTTTAAGTCCCTCGCGTCTACCAATTCCGCCATCTGGGCGTAAATTAAATTTATAAGTGGAGATGACGGGAGTTGAACCCGTGTCTAATAAAAATTCTTAATATACTTTTTCACAAGATTAGATTAACTTTTTTTTATTGTTATTAATCTAGGAAGTTAATCAAAACAATTAATAACAAATCCTCTTAATTTAAGCTTATAAAACAAGGATAATCTCATAAACCGGTCCTAATAAATATGACACCCCAAAACAGTTATTAGGCATCACTGTTTTAGGATGGTAACGGCACTTAAGCGGCTACAGTAGCGAAAGCAGGAACTTTCCAAACGAAAGCTGCTCTCTTAGCAATGTTGTTTGCAATTATTTTTTTGATTTAGTTTAATGTGAATAAATCAAGCACATCTTGAATATAAAAAGAAATACTTTTATTATCGAATGCCTAGCATCCCCAAAATTAATTTTTAATTTTAAAAATATCTAATATCTAATATTTTCTTTTGTTAAAGTGCGTATTTTTCTTTCTTCTTCCCGTTTCTTTATACTATCCCTTTTATCATATTTCTTCTTTCCTTTTGCCAACGCAAACCCTAATTTTATAAAACTATGCTTAGTATACATTTTCAAAGGCACTAATGTCAAGCCCTTTTCTTGCGTTTTTCCAAACAATCTATTAATTTCATTTTTTCGCAAAAGTAACTTTCTATCTCGCTCAGGATTATAATCATCCACTTGACTTGCTTTTTTGTATAATGATACAAAAGCCTTAACAAGAAACAATTCCACACCTTTTTCCCCTTGCCTGATACTAACAAAAGATCCTTTCAAACTAATATGTCCAGATTTAATAGATTTTACCTCATGCCCAAACAAAACCAACCCTGATTCATATTCTTCAAGAATTTCATAATCATAATAAGCTCTTTTATTTTTTGCAATTATTGGCATAACTAAAAAGTATCTTAAATACAAAAAAAAGTCAAAATTATTTGGCGGAGAGAGAGGGATTCGAACCCTCGGATCAGTATGATACTAACCAACGCTTTTCGAGAGCGTCCTATTCAACCACTCTAGCATCTCTCCTTAAAAAAATAAATTAAGCCTTCGGCGCTTAATTTACCCCTCCTCTCGCGAGAGGAGGAAAAGGAATTGAATAATATTGAAATTCCTTTACGATTATTCCAAAGACTTAACTCAACATTTTTTAAACTAACACCCTCTAATTTCTTTCTATTTCTACTTTATTATCATTTAAATATTTTTCCGAACAAACTAAAACATCATTAGCTTGATCAGAAATAGGAAAAACCTTTCCTTCATTTTCAACCTTTGTTTTAACTCCATTTCTTTCAAAAAAATCTATAACATCATTATTAAAAAATTTATTAAAAGCAGAATACAAAAACTTACCATTTACCCTATATTTATTGATAAATTCTTTCAAATTCTTTTCTTCATTAGTAATATTGCATCGACCATTTCCAGTAATAGACAACTTCAATCCTAACTTCTTATTTTTTTCCAATAACAAAACCCTAGCACCTAATTCACCTGCTCTCCCAGCTACCATCATTCCAGCAGGACCTCCACCAATTACAATTAAATCATATTTATTTTTTTTAACTCTTTCATAAACGTTACATTAAATAGATTAGCGGAGGCGATATCCGGAAGTTTGAACCAAGAGCACGGCTAAGCTTCGCGTTTATTGATAAAAGTATAAAGGAATTACGGGCAATTTACAAGGTTCATCCAGAATGGTTTAAAACACCCCATCCAGAGTCAAATAGGGGTAAAAATGAGGTGGATTATTCAATATAGAGATACAAAACCACTCTAAACGAGTGGTTTTGGTGAGCTAGGTGTAACCTTTCTACCGCTATCATGGGTTAGCTAGTCTGATTTACTGCAAGCTGATTTTCTCTACCTATCAAGCGCGTTATAAACCAGTTTCTTTTGCTCAAGTTAACCTATTTAAGTTTTGAACGAGGCGACTTATTTATTGGTTTTAAACTCATCCCGATTTCTTGAGCCTTTGCTTGCACTCCAGCAACAGGTCTTTGAAGTTTTAGACCAATAACACGAGTTGGAACCTTGCCACCCATACTCTTTAACTGTTTTACTTCAGTTGAAGTCCATGGTTGCCCAGACTTTGCTATGTATTTAGGTTTTGCCATATTATTTAGGTGAAAATGGGTCTTGCCCATAATCTTATTATTGTTTTAATTAAATTCGACCTTTAGGCATAGAAAATATGGATAAATAGGCACTTGCATACTTTCTATTTATTTTCTATAATACTATTATACACCTAACAAAAATTGTCTGTCAATAATATGCTTACTAAAAAACAAAAAGATGTCTTGGATTTTATAAAACAATATTGTTCCAAGCATAAATACGCCCCCTCTCTTGAAGAAATAAAGAAGCATCTAAAAATAGCTTCTGTTTCTACTGCCCATTTTCATATAAAAAAACTTCAAGAAAAAGGTTTTTTAAGAAAAGAAGATAATCAACCAAGAGCGATTTCTGTTTTTGAGAGCGAGAAAATGATAAATATCCCACTTATGGGGAATATCGCAGCCGGACAACCTATTGAAGCTATTAAGGAAAGAAATGTTATTGCTGTTCCACAGAGTAAATTACCAAGTTCTGGTAATTTCTATGCTTTGAGAGTTGTTGGTAATAGTATGATTGAAGAAAATATTAATGACGGTGATGTTGTGCTAGTCAAACAACAGGATACTGCTGAAAATGGACAAAAGATCGTCGCGTTGATTGATAATTATGAAACTACATTAAAAAAGTTTTACAAAGAAAAAGGACATATTAGACTTCAGCCAGCCAACAGAACAATGGATCCCATAATTATTTCCAAACAAACTCCACTAACAATACAAGGCATAGTAATTGATGTAATAAAAAACGATGAAAATAATTTTGTAGAAGAGTTGATTACATCAAAAAATATTAAACGAAACAATAAATTACCTCTCAATCAAATTATTTTGAATGACGCAGTTGAAGAATTAAGAAAATTACCAGATGAATGTTGTGATGTTGTTATAATTGATCCACCATATAATATTGGTAAAGATTTTGGTAACAATATGGATAAACGAGAAATGAATGAGTATATTCGTTGGTCAAAAAGTTGGATAGATGAATCTATCAGAGTCTTAAAACCAACTGGCACAATGTTTATTTATGGTTTTAGTGAAATTCTTGCTTATCTTTCGGTTGAGATACCAATAAATAAAAGATGGCTTATTTGGCATTACACAAACAAAAATGTTGCTTCTCTAAATTTTTGGCAACGAAGCCACGAATCTATAATTTGTGCTTGGAAAAATAACCCCGTTTTTAATCGTGACGAAGTGAGAGAGCCATACACCGAAGGTTTTTTAAATGGAGCGGCTGGAAAAATACGCAAAGGGACTATTGGTAGGTATAGTAGCGGAGGTCAGGAAACTGTTTATAAAGCACATGAGGGTGGGGCCTTACCAAGAGATGTAATAAAAATACCAGCATTAGCTGGAGGAGCTGGCATGAATGAAAGATGGTTTATCTGTAATACCTGCGGAAAGAATGTTTTTGAGCCAAGAGAATTAAAAAAACACGCTAATCATGAGATAGTTAAGCACCCAACACAAAAGCCGTTAGAAATTTGCAGAAAATTAATAAAATCAGCCATGCCTAAAAAAGATGGGGTGGTTCTAGTTCCTTTTGTCGGAACCGGGGCTGAATGTGCAGCCGCAAAAGAGTTGGGTCAAAATTATATTGGATTTGAAATTAACCCTGATTATATAAAGATTGCCGAAAAAACTATTTCTTCCGTAACAGTTATACCTAAATTATTTTAGACTGACATCAATCTCATTTTTCTTTTGTTCAAAAGGATAAGGGGCGAAAACAATAAAACCATTAGAAAATCTTTTCAATTCTTTGTTTTCTTGAAATCTTTTGTATGGGAGTTTATATTCGCCATCCTTTTTCTTTGGGTTTTCGAAGTAATCACTACTTGGAACTTCGTAATTAATATCGATAAATTCACCAGCTATTTTATTTTTAACCCCACCCTTACCACGCCTTACCTCTCCACTAAATGATTTCTTTTTGACTTGGTAGTTTAAAATCTTTCCTCTGTATTTAACCTGAAAATCGGCTCCTTGATGATCAAGCTCTCCAGACATTGCGACCGTACCTTCGCCAAAAACTGATTCCGCTACATAACCAGCGTGTATTTGAGTAATAATGCTTGCCCACGTGCGATAAATTCTTGCAGGAAGTCCGCGATAAAAACAATCCTCGCACATTGTTATTTTTTGTCTAAAAGATTCGATTTCTGTTTTTTGTGAATTTAAGTATTCTTTATAAAAATCTTCGAAGGACAAAAATTTCTTTTGTTCCCAATATACTTTATAAAGTGCATCAATCGCCTGAACTTCCTTAGGTAAATCCATTTCCACAATTTTAATAGGCCTATACATATCACGATAGGATTTAAGGTCAACTGATTGTAAAAAATTATCGAATTTTTGTACTAGCATATTATTTAACAAAATAGTCTAAGGACTTTTTATAAAGTTTTGCAAACTCTTTGAGCTGCAAAACATCAAATCGTCTTTGCCCAGATTCAATTTTTGAAAGATAAGATTGAGTTTTTCCAAGTTTCTTTGCAACTTCAACCTGCCCAAGACCAGCCTCAATACGAGCTGTTTTCAAGCGCTCAACAATCGCATTGTGATCTTTTGTATATATTGCTCTAGGCATATATTAATATTATATTATTCCATTGTGCTATATTCCAAATTGCCATATGCTAAATAATCATACAAAATTTAAAAGCTGGGCGTCACCCAGCTTTTAAATCGTATAAAAACACTTATTTTGCTTGGGTTCAAACTTGGTAATCTGGCGGAGAGAGAGGGATTCGAACCCTCGGATCAGTATGATACTAACCAACGCTTTTCGAGAGCGTCCTATTCAACCACTCTAGCATCTCTCCTTAAAAAAATAAATTAAGCCTTCGGCGCTTAATTTACCCCTCCTCTCGCGAGAGGAGGAAAAGGAATTGAATAATATTGAAATTCCTTTACGGTAAATTATCTAATTCAACTATTAATTTATTTTTATTTGTATAGCCAATTCTTTTATAACTTCTTTTTTTAAATTTTTTCTTATCCACTCCCTTTTTTGATCATCAACCAATTCACCAAGTCTTGCCAAAATATTTTTTTCATTTACATTTTTTTCTATAAAATCAATAGAATATTGCAAATATTCATTTATTGTTTTTTTAGTATGCAACAAAACAATATCCTTATTAAAAGTCCACATTTTTTTGAAAAAATAATTTATATCATACAAATCTCTATTTGCCACAATCGTATCATTATAAGTTTCATCAAAACCTCTGCTTGTAAGTGCTATCAATTTGTGTGCAAACATATCTTCTTTTTTTAAAACCTTTATTGAAATACCAGAAACTATATCTTTTATTTCATAAGAATTTTTTTGATTAATATCATGTCTAGTTGATAAATCAATTTTCAAAGATTGATATTCATCTAAATATTTAAGCTTTATAATTGTTTTAGTCTTTATAATTCCATATCTTATAAGTATTTTTAATAATTTTTCCCTAATCAATTCATCTTTTTCAGCATCAAGAGAATCAAAATCCAAATCAACTGAGAACCTATCTAATCCATACAAAAAATAACAAGCTGTCCCTCCTTTAAAACCAAGATTATTAACTAAAAAAGCGTCAGCAGAAATATCTGCCAATATTTTCAACATTATCTTTTTATGCATATTCTTATCTAATTTCATCTTATTGATTTTATTAATTTATTTATATTTTTTTCCAATCTCTTATTTTCGTAAATTCTAGAAATTTCATTTAATTTGTTTTTATCAATTTCAGAGATATCATCAAGCTGTTGAAATTTTACTGCATAAAAATAATCACAAATAGCTCTTTCTTTACTTGCAATAAAATAATTTCCTAAACTTTCAATACCTAAACGATTATTTAATATTTTCTCAGGCAATCTTCTAAAAACAAAATTACCATATTTATTTTTTAATTCTAATTTTCTATTTGAAGCAGAAAAATATGATCCATACCACTGATGAATAATTTCTTCTTTTGCTAACACTGTTTCAAAACTAATATAAGAATTATTTTTTAGTTTTCCTGCTAATTCTAATTTATCAATATCAATGTTTACAATAGAATACAATCCTCTCTGAATTGTTTTTATCAATTCAGCAGTTTTCATTCTTGATATATTTACATACAAAACTTTTTTATCTTCCACCCCCCAAAAAGCAGCCAACTCATTTGTTGTAAATACAGTTTTTCCTGATTTATGTAAAATATCTATTTTATTAGCTAATTTTGACATATTGTATAACGAATTTGTTAAATTATATGTTATATATTATCACATGCAAGCATCAATGTCAAATACACTTTTCTAAATCTCAAAAAACTCCCAAGATCCTTCTCTTAGGTTTTCCAGCTCAAAAGAAGAAATAGCAAGTCTTTTTAAGTCAAAAATTTTTACATCAAAAGCTTCAAACATTTTTCTAATTTGCCTTTTCTTTCCCTCTGCCAAAAAAATTTCAAAAATACCTTTTCCTAAATATATAATATCAAAAACTTTTACAAAAAAATTTTCTTCATCAATCATAATTTCAAAACCTTTTTTAAAACTCTTTAAAATTTCTCCAACATTTTTTTCTTCAACATTTGTTTTCACAAAATATTTTTTCTTATGATTAAACTTTGGATTAGTCATTTTTTGTGTAAAATCTCCATCATTAGTCAAAATAACAAGACCACGAGAATTTTTATCAAGCCTACCTACAATATGCAAACTATCTCTATAAACTACAGGCAACAAATCAAAAACACTTTTCTCTCCTAAAAAACTTTTATTACTACAAACAAAACCAACCGGCTTATTCATTTTTATATAAACCTTTTTATCTTTTTTCAAAATCTTCCCATTAATCAAAATCTCATCACCATCATCCACCCTCATCCCCAACTCAGCCTCCACCCCATTCACCAAAACTTTATTTCTACCATTCTTAATCAGATCCTCAGCCTTACGACGAGAACAATAGCCACTCTCTGCTATAAATTTTTGCAAAACAATTTTCATATAATAATTAAATTTATTGCTTAATTTTAAACACAATTCTAGTAAAATATGACAACAACATTTATTTTTTTAAAAAAGACGTCCCCTCCCGTCGGCTTCGCATTGCGCTTTTTTAAAAAAATAAATGTTGTTGTCATATTTTACTATTTTTAATTTTTTCTGTCATTCCCGTTTTTTCTGTCATTCCCGCCCCGTTATTTAACGGGATAAACTCCAGCGGGAATCTAGGAGTATAAAGTAATAATTTTTTTAATTAAAACTAAACTACTTTAACACTTAATATACGCTTTAAGATTATTTTTTTAAAATTATATTTTTACTACGCCCTCCTAGATTCCCTTCCCTCACTTCGTTCGCCGGGAATGACAAGAGAGAAAGACTTCGTTCGCCGGGAATGACAGAAGGAAAAAATAAAAAAGAAATAACTATCCAAAAAAGACAAGATAAATCATTTTTAAAATAAGGAACATCCACCATTCCATGAACAACTAAAACCAACATAGAGCATAATAAACCTAATACAAAAAAATCTGTTTTTTCTTCGCTAAACAAAACTCTAAAAGCAAAAACAAAAAAACGAACTATCACGAGAACAAACAACAACGCCCCAAAAATACCAAGCTCCACCCAAAAATTCAAAAACAAATTATGAGGATACAAATAAATCTCAACAGGACGCCAATGTTCTGCTTTATACTTTTCATTATAAATAATAATCTTTCTTTGAAAATCTATGTCTCTATTTTTATTAAAAAAAATCCCATCTTGATGAAAAATCGCAACTTCTTTTTTGTAATTTCCAAGACCAACTCCCCAAAGCCAATTATTATCTTTTTCTAATAAAGCAAAAGTCTCTCGCCATTGTTGTTTTCTTACTTCTCCAGAAAAATCATTCAAAACAATCTTATCATAAACTTTATTCAAAACATCATTCCCAAAATCATAATAACTATGCTTAGGTAAAATTTTTGCATAAAAACAAGGAGCAAAACAAGAAAATAAAACAACACTAAAAACAAAAAAACCTAAAAAATATTTTCCTATTTTGTATTTATAAAACAAAAAATAAAAAAAACAAAACAAAAAAGCAACTATAATTCCGACCAAGGCTCCTTCCGATCTTGCCAAAAAAATAGCAGATAAAGATAAAGCAAAACTTGAAAAAACAAAAAACTTTTGAAATAAACTTAGTTTTTTCTCGCTTAACAAAAACCCTAAAATCAAAAAAACAAATGGTCCTAAAAACAATCCCAAAGCATTTGGATAAGGATAAATACTAGATAATCTAGGCAAAAAATTTTCTACAACTACTAAACCTGTAAACTTTTGAAAAAAAGTAAACAAAGCAATCAAAAAAGATGAATAAACAAAAGGCCAAACAAAAAAAGAAAAATTTTTTGTCCTATAAAAAACATTAAAAGCTAAAACATAAAGTAAAATAGGCTCAAAAAAATAAGCTTTCCAAATCCCAAGAGCAGAATTACTAAACCCTGCTATCATCATTGCCAACCAAGAAATCAACAAAATAATTATCAACTCTATTGCCAATGGATAATCATAAACCTTATAATCTAAATTTTTTTGCGTAAAATTTTTAAATCTTAAGCGAACACCCTTAAAAACAATTTGATAATTCTCCCAACACCAAACAAAAGCAAAAACCAAAATCATTAACTCCAATAATGTGCTAGGAACACCAAACACTGAAAAACGAATCTGATAAGCAGGCAAAGAAAAAAGTAAAACAAAAAAAGCCCAATCTTTTCTCAAAAAAGACAAAACAGAAAAAAATATAGCAAAAATAATAATCAAATAAATCATATAATTAAATTCATATACCATAAATAGTAAAATATGACAATAATCTTTGTTGTAACTGGTCACTGAGTACTGTCATCCTGAAAAATTTTTTGTAGTGAAACGGAAAAAAATTTATTCAGGATCCCATTGCTATTGAACCAAGTTTTTCAGTAAAATCTAAATTAGTACTATATTTTGTGGGATTCTGAATCTCCGCTATTGCTACGTTCAGAATGACAGTGACCAGTTACCTCTCCCGTCGGCTTCGCATTGCGCTTTTTCTAAAAAACAAAGATTATTGTTATATTTTATCTTTAATTTACATAGAAACCAACATATAAAGCCCCAAACATACTAAGCTAACTCCAACTATTTTTTGCAACATCACTCCCTCACCAAATTCTTCTTTAATTAAACTCGGAAAACGACGAGATAAAAAAATAACCAAAATAATCAAAAAAACATACTGAACTCCTTGCAAAGAATTAATCAAAGCTACATTACCCATACTAATAGACCAATTAAGCATTATAAAAGCAAGAGATGCTATAACTCTTATAAAAAGAAAAAAAACTATATTAACAGAAGATTTTTTTTCTTCTTTCTGCTCAATAATTTCTTTACGCCAATAAGGAACAAGCAACATAGCCAATACTCCCAAAAAACTTCCAAACCTAGACCAAACAAATCCACCAACAAATGGCTGAGTGCTATAAACATATTTAATTAACACATAATAAGAAGCAAAAAGAAAAGAAGAAATCAAAGAATTGATAAGTAAACGACGATTAGGACGATACTGGGCATGTACTCTTCCTAATAAATCATCAAAAACATTTCTAAATCTTTCAACTACTATTTTCACTTGATAAAACTTAGTTCTTTTAACAGAAATCAAAATCCCACCATTAATCAAAATTATAAAAGCCAAAAATTGTCGTTCGCTCAATTCTTCACCTAAAAAAATAAAAGACAAAACAAAACTAAAAATAGGAATCAAAGCTCCCACAATCGGCACCACCCGAGTAGCCTCACTCTGATGCAAGGCCTTATACCAAAAAACCAAAGTCACCAAAAACAAAGCCCCAGCTAAAATATCAATCGCAAACTCCTGTAAATTTGGCATCCAAGGATCAATTATCAAAATTAAAAAATTAAAAATACTCCAAATCCCCACAAAAAAAGCATAAGCAATAGATGAATGAATTTTTTTTGACAACAAAAACTTATCAGCAATATAAACTACTGCATTTATCAAATAAGCACTTGTCGCAATCAATAACCACATAAATTAATCTACTAAATAAACATCATTAACAATATTATAATCATTAAACTCAGTATTGTCTTCTGAATTTAACCTTATATGTTTTAATTCTTTTCTTTTCTTTTCTAAATAACTATACAAAACTGGACGATTAGTTCCTGATCCTCCGCAATGATCATCTATTACAATCGCTAACTCTCTTTTTTCTTTTTGCGCTATTTCCCTTAAAAAATCAATAAATTTGTCAAAAAAATCTTCTACAACAAGATTATTTATAACATTTTCAATTGGATTTAAACCACGAATTACCAAAAGCGGAGTTCCATCTTTTGATTCTGTTTCTATTAACATAGAAGCACCAGCTAATCTTTCATGTTTTGTGTCTTTATTTTGTATCATTATCAAAGAAATAAAATTAGGAAAAGATTTTGCAATACTTTTATATTCAGATGCCCAACAAGCATCAGCAATATGACCAGAAAATTCCATTAATATTCCACGCGTAGGCATAAAGTTCAAGGCTGTTTTGTTTTTTGATTTTTGATTTTGAGCGCGTGCAAATTCATCAATCAAAGCTTTTGTGTTCGTAATATCTCTAAAACTCTTTAATGCTTTTTTATCTGTAAAATATTTTTTCCAAGTTTCTTCATTTACAATATGCTCAACAAAATTAATTGACAAAGAAATATCGTCAAAACCAACTTTTTCTTTTTCATTCAAGCGACTGACTTTTTCTCTATAATTTTTGTGTTTATGCAAAGCCTTAAAAAAAACCAACTGTCTTAATTCTTCATGAAATTCATTAAATTTTGATAACTCAAAAAAATTTTCCTGAAAATTTTCCACACTTCTTAAATTCAAACTTTCTAAACTACTAATTCTTTGCTCTAAAAAACTAATCGCTTTTTCATTATCAGTCTTACTTAATTTTCCTTGCAAATCTTTAATAACAATTTTTCTTTTTTCTTCTGCCTTATTGACTAAAAAAGTTAAAGGATTGTTTTCTTCAAATAATTTTATAGAGTTTTTAAAAGAATTTTTTAATACTCCATAGCGATTCAAAAATTGTTCTGAATATTGAAAATTATCTTGATCCTCTTTATTTATTTTATCAACTAAAATTGTTTCACTTGTTTGATAATTTTTTGATAATTCTTTTATTTCATCATTCTCTTTTAAATTTACAAAATTATAAACAGTTTTTTTAAATGAATCATCATCATGATTTCCCCATTCACTATTATCAAATCTGACATAAGAAGCAAAATATTTTCTATAAACATCATTTTCAACTAAACTTTTTATATCAAAATCTTCTTCTAAAATATCTTTTTTTAGTTTAAAAAAATTTAATTTTAATTGATTCAAACCTTCTTTTCCAGTTTTATTTATATTCAATTTTTTTAATTCATTTTCACCAATATTTCCATCACTTATACTTTTAACCAAAGAGACAACTTCTTTATCTATAACAAAATTTTCACCAAAAACATCTGCAACAAAATTTAAATTTTCATCAAGACAAGGTTTAAAAAAATTATTAAATTTAATAATATCCTTACCAACTATAAAATTAGAATCACCAGTTATAGAATTAGGATCAAATGATTTGTTTAATATTTTTTTAGCAACTTCCCTGCTATCAATTAAATCTTTATATTTTTCAACATCTTTTAAAATATCATAACTTAAACCTTTATCAATTAATTCATTAAAAATATTTTTAATATTTATTCCTTTAAATCTAAAAATATTATTCAAAACACTGCTCTTCAAATCATACTCATTTGTTTTCATCATTTTTCTTATCAAACGATTATGATCTAATCCTTTAAACAAAACTATAAACTCCATAAATTTTTCTCTTTGAGAAGATTCAACAGAAGTAATTACTTTAAGGATAATTTTATTTATCTTGTTAAAATTTATATTTTTAAATTCATAAAGACAATCTATCAAAGCACCAATTTCACCTTTTTTTAAAATAATTTCTGCTAATTCTTGGTTTAACTCCAACCCCTCAAAATTATCAACATTATTAAGAATATAAAAACAGTCACATTCGCTATCACTTTTTAAATAATCTAAAACATCTTCTTTATTTAATTTAAATTTTTTTAGCATAAATTCATGAAGACTGCTTTTTAATTCTTTCTGTTTTGATAATTCAAGATACAAATCACGAGAAAAAACACCTAATTTATTATGAAATTTATCCATATTTATAAAGTGAACAACAAAAGTTCCAAAACCATTTTCAACTGCCTCCATTAATAAATTTTCTGTTATATCAACTTCTAATTTTTGATAATTTTCCAATAAAATTTTAAAACATTTTTGCTCATAAAGAAAATCAACAAATTCTTTTTTATTAATATTTTTAACTTTATCAATATTTTCAGCTACAAATTCAGGATAATTTTTTGCTATTTTTTCAATCCATTCAGCAGAAATAATCTCACCAAAATCAAATAAAGCACTAGTACTATTCATCCTAATAAAATCTAAACTCTCATTTTTTTCTATCACATCTAAAATATTATTTATATCAAATTTTATATTACTTTTAGACAAAATACGTAAATTTTCCAAAATATAAGATGGATTTTCTAAAAGAAACTTTTCTAAAATAATTTTTTGATTTTCTTGAGAAAAATATTCAATATTATTAAACATTTTATAATATCCCTTATGACAATCTTTATCTAATAAAATTTCCATAATTTGATCTTGAGACATTTCAAGTTTATCACAATATTTAATAATAGCTGTTATATCTTTACTATTTTCTGTCACTAAATTTCTTAATTTATTTTGAGCATCTTTAATTAATTTTTCTTTTTCAACTAAAGAAAATTTTTCAAGATATGGCAAAAGTAAATCAAAATGAGCATATCTTTCTATCTTACTATCAACAAGCTTTCCTCTGTCATAAATAAAATTTATTTCTGACACTTTCTTAAGAATCTCATATTCATATTCTTCTGGAATTTTTTCTTTATTCTCACCTAACACAGGAAAATTTATATGAGTTTTATTGATAATAAAATCAAGTAAATCTTTGTCCGTAATTTTTTCAAAAACTGAAAAAACCATCCTTATACTATTTTCATCTCTTATGCTACTATTTTTAAGACTTTCTAAAATTATTTTTTGATAATCACTTGACAAGATACCAAATTTATCTAAAAAAAGAAAACAATTACGCACATCTTTATTAAGCCATTGTTTTAAAATTTCATTTTTTAAAGACTGAGAAAAATTATTTAACAGTTTACTAACCTGTTCATCAGATGAATCATTATCATAAACATAATCAAAAAAAGATTCTGCCTCCTCTATTAATCTTTTTTGTTTTTCCTCCTCTATTAATCTTTTTTGTTTTTCCTCCTCTATTTCTTTTTTTTCTTCTTCATACTCCGAAATTCCTTCCCTTATCTCCAATTCCTTCATTGATTCTGGAGTTGAAAATCTTTCAAAATTTCTTAACATATTTTTTTATAATAAACTAAGTCTTCGACACTTAATTTACCCCTTCTCTCACGAGAGGATGAAAAGGAATTGAATAATATTGAAATTCCTTTTGTGGTTAATTATGTTTATAAACAATATTAGTAAAATATGACAACAATATTATTTTTTTAAAAAAGACGTCCCCTCCCGTCGGCTTCGCATTGCGCTTTTTTAAAAAAATAATATTGTTGTCATATTTTACGATTTTTATAAATTTACAATTTTTACAAAAAAGTAAATAATCAAAAAATAATCCCATTATCCTTACAAATTTTTCCATAAACATCAGCACTCGCTCTTTTCTTTCTCTCCATTGTTTTTCTATCAACCTCATACAATCCAAAACAAGGTTTATATCCTTCTGCCCATTCAAAATTATCAAGCAAAGACCAATAGAAATAAGCACAAACATCAATACCTTCTTCAATCGCTTGATGCACAAACAACAAATGATCAATAATAAAATCAGCACGATGAAGATCATTTTTGTCAGCCAAACCATTTTCCAAAATCAAAATAGGCTTTCTGAATTTATGCAAATATTTTAAAACATTATAAATCCCTCGCGGATAAATCTCCCAATTCATATCATTTACTTCCTTATTTAAATTCTTCTTAAACGGCGGATACCAGACTATTCTATCATGAAAATAATAATCAAGACCAACATAATCCATATATTTATTTATTTTTTTCAAAAAACGATGATTCCAAAAATAATGTAAAGTTCTGCTAATCAAAATTTCTATCAAATTAAATTTATGAGCTGGCTCAAAATTATTTACAAGCTGAGTAATACCAACTTGAGCTTCTGGAAAATGTTTATGAATAGCAATTGAAGATTCTTTGTATGCCTTAACTAAATTATTAAAAACTTTATTAGCAAGCCAAATGTTTTTTCTAGCTGGCGGGAACTTAGCAATCACATAAGCATTAAAAACATGAATCATAGGTTCATTAAGCACAACCCAATAATCAACATAAGCACCAAATTCCTTAATCACTAAATTAACAAACTCCAAAAAATCCTGCGAAGAAGTGCGAGCAGTCCATCCTCCTTTATCACGAAACCATAAAGGATTAGTCCAGTGCCAAATAGTTAGAGCTATTTTAAAATTATTTTTCTTAGCACATTCCAACATATCCCTATAATGATTAATAACTTTTACATCCCAAACTCCTTTACTAGGCTCTACCCTTGCCCATTCAATCCCAAATCTAATAGCATTATTATTCAAATCCTTAGCCAAAGAAAAGTCTTCTTGATAGCGATTCCAAGAATCACAAGCAAGACCACTAACAAACTCTTCAACCTTTTTTCCTTTTTTTTCTAGATCTTGTTTTCGCTCATCACTTTTTTCCCACTCACTCCAATCATTAATAATTCCCCCTTCAATCTGATAAGCTGAAGTAGAAGTCCCCCAAAGAAAACCTTCAGGAAACTTTATATTATGTTTTTCTTTTGACATAATTTTTTTAAAAAAATAATTTACTATATTATAACACAATTAAAACTTATTTCCATATCCTCAACAACTCATTATTATAATTATCCCAATCATCCTCATCTTCTGATGCTAAACTTGTCAAAACATCATCTTCAATTTCTTTTTTATTCAATCTATTAAACAACCTTAACTTAAACTCACTAGATTTTTCTAAAAAAACTTTTTTTCCATATTCCTTATGTTCATTAACAATTCTTTGCCTTAACTCAATATCTTCTGTTACAACTAAAACCTCACATCTATTTTTAGTTTGTTCCAAACTTTTCTGAACAATTTCTACGATCATATCATCAGCATTACGATAATAATTATCTCTTGGCGTATAAATAACTCTAACATTATTCAAAGCTTCAAAAAAATCTCCCATTAATTCACAACTATCAAAAACAAGGAAAATCTTGCGAGATTTTCCTTGATTAAATTTTTCTATTAGTTTAATTAATTCTTGATCAAAATCAATTTGACTTAAAATTCCTAAATAACCAGCTAAATTATTAGCATCAATAATAATATTCATTTATTTTTCTACAACATTCCACTTCATTAATTGTTCTATCACTTTTCTATTATTCAAAACATTAGCAATATAATTTCTATACTCAGGAGTATTTATTTTATCTTCTACTTCTTTAGTGTCACCATAATATTTTTTCATTTGAATAATATTTTCTTCAATTTCAAATTCTTCAACTTTTATATTTTCTAATATAGCAATTTCTCTAATTATCAAAGATGCTTTTACTCTTTTTAATGCTTCAGGTAAAATATCAAGTGTCAATTGATTTCTTGTTTTACCAATACTAGATAGATAATCTTCAAACTTAGCTCCTTGATTAGTAATTGATTGTTCTAGTTCAGCCAACATTGTCTTTGCTTCATGATCAATTAACATTTCTGGTATTTCTTCAAATTGTGTTTTTTCAATAATTTTTTCAAGCATTTCTTTTTCTGTTTTTTGATTAACTTCCTTTTCCTTTTCTAATTTAATATTTTCTTCAATCATTTCTTTCAAATTAACAAAATCTTTAGCACCAACTGTTTTAGCAAAGTCATCATTCAACTCTGGCAAAGCTCGTTCATAAACATCTTTAATTACAACTTGAAAATCAACCATCTTGCCTGCTAAATTTTTCATATAATGCTCCTTTGGATATGGTAGATTAAACTTTTTTTCATCTCCTTTTTTTAGTCCTAAAAGTTCTTTATCAAAACCAGGAACAATATAATTTTTACCAAGTAAAACTGCAGTATTATTACTTTGCCCTCCATCAATCGGCACATTATCTTGAAACATTTTAATATCAAGCAAAACTTTGTCGTTATTTTTTACTTCTCTTTCAACTAAAACTTCACTAGCTCGAGATTCTTGCAAACTTACTAAAGTTCTCTCTACATCTTTTTCCTCAACTTTTATTTCTTGCTTTTTGATTTTTAAATCTTTATATTCTCCCAATTTAATCGGAAGCAACATAGCTAAAACTATTTTATATTCAACATTATTTCCAGGAACTAATTTAGTTACTTCAATTTTTGGTTGTCCAATTGCTTGATTGTTTGTATTTTTTTCAATCACTTCTCCAATAGTTTTATTAATAGCAATTCTAACAGCCTCTTCATAAATCGCCATTTCACCTATTTTTTGCTTCAAAACATCATAAGGTATCTTACCTGAACGGAAACCATCAATTTTTATTTCTTGAGAAATTTTTTCTGCTCCTCTTTTTAAAAAAGGAGTAAATTCTTCCAAACTAAATTCTACTTTTAATTCTACTTGAGATTTTTCCAAATCTTTTTTTTCTACTTTCATAAAATTATTTTATTAAATTTATAATTATTTATTAGACTTGTTGCTTAATAAGCTTTGTAACAAAATTTGAGTCTAGTTTTTTATCCTAGACTCGTAAAATTTGATTTATTCCATTATTGCTATAAATCTAATAGCTTCAGGAAAAAATTTTATATTTTCAAACCATCTTTTTTTATTTCTTTTTTTCATAGATTCTATTATAATTGCTCTATGCATATTTATAGCTTTTTCAATAGCTATTTTCTTACAACTTTCTTCTCCACAAAATGGAACTCTAACTTGACTTCCTATTGAAATAACTTTTTTAACTTGTTCACTGTCACACCCCCTACAAGAAAATGATTGTAGATAAGGAGGAATAAAATCAATCTTATAATTGAAATCACTAATATCAATAATTACTTTTTCCATTATAAACTCCTTTCTTTTTTTAAAAAAATTATTTATTAAAAACTTCGTCAAATTTTGGTGCTACTTGTTTTTTTCTTGAAATTATTCCTGAAACAAAAAATTCTTCTTTGTTATCAGTTTTTACTTGAAAAATTTCTGTTATTTTAACAGACTCGTCACTGGATACTAAAAACAAAGAACCTTCTTTTATAATATCAGTGATAAACAAAACTACACTATGATAATTTTCTTTTTCTTTTTTATTTTTTAATTCTTTTAATAATTCAATTTTTCTATTTTCAAAATCAGCCAAATCAACAGTTTCAACTTGTCCAATTCCAAACTTTCCTGCTTTGAAAACAAAATCTTTAAAATCACTTTTAATAATATCTTTTTCGCTTAGTTCGCTCACACTAGCACGAACCTTAAAAATCTCCATTCCAAATTTTTTCCAATCAACAATATCTGCTATCACTGATAATTTTTCAATAATTTCTTTATCTTTTTCTGTACAAGTTGGAGATTTTGTAATCACTGTATCCACTAGGATAGCAGACAAAAGAAGACCAGCTTCAGCATTGCTTAATTCAAAATTATTTTTAAAAAACAAATCAGCAATAATTGTGCAAGTTGCTCCCCAAGGCTCTACTTGAAATTTAATAGGATTACTACATTCAAAAACAACTTTGTGATGATCAATCACTTCTGCGATATTTGCTTTTTCAATTCCATCAACAGCCTGAGATTTTTCATTATGATCAACCAAAATAATATTTTTAGATTCTGCTGTTTTTAAAACTTCTGGAAAACTAATACCAAATTTGTTTAAAATATAAACAGTTTCTTTATTTAATTCCCCTGCTACACAAGGCAAATATTCCTCTACATCATTTAACTTATTTTTATAAATTGCATAAATGATAGCTGATACGACAGAATCAAGATCTGGCGATTTATGACCAATAATATATATCATAATAATTTTGAATTTTGAATTTTGAATTTTGAAATTCATTAAGAAATTTAAATTCAAAATTCAAAATTTATTTATCATCTTTAATTTTTAATTCTTGATCTTCTATTTCTAACTCTTCTTCTTTATTTTTTTTCACTTCCATAATATCTATTTTCCAGCCTGTTAATCTAGCAGCTAAACGAGTGTTTTGGCCTCCTTTGCCGATTGCTAATGAGAATTGATCAGATGCTACATAAACTTTTGAAGTTCTTGCTTCTTCATTAATTTCAATACTAATTATCTTAGCAGGAGATAGGGCATTAGCAATATATTTTTCAACATCTTCATCATATTCTATAATATCAATTTTTTCTCCTCCTAATTCTTGAATAATAGTTTGAATTCTAGATCCTCTCTGTCCTACACAAGACCCAATTGGATCAACATTATCAGAATCTGTCCAAACAGAAATCTTTGATCTAGCACCAGCTTCTCGGGCTACACCTTTTATTTCAATCAAACCATTAGCTATTTCAGGAATTTCTAAATAAAAAACTTTTTTCAAAATTTCTGCTGAAGTTCTTGAAAGTAAAATTTCAGGTCCACGAGGTTTTAAACTTACTTCTTTTACAAAAACTTTTATTCTCTCACCTGCAATATATCGTTCTCCTTGAATCTGTTCTTCATAAGGCAAAATACCAACAGATTTTCCTAAATCAACAAAAACAAGTCTCCCTTCTACTCTTTGAATTACTCCACTAATAACCTCATGTGTTTTATCTTTAAATTCACTAAAAACCATATCTCGTTCTGCTTCTCGCAATCGTTGAATAATAACTTGCTTAGCTGTTTGAGCTGCCATTCTTCCGTAGGCATTTGGAACATCTAGTTCAGTCTTTATTTCATCTCCGATTTTAGCATTTTGTTTCAAAATTAAAGCATCACTTAATTGCAATTCTGTTTTTGGATTAAATTTTCTTTCTTCTTCATTTTTATTTTCTTCAATCTGCTCTTCTTCATTATTTTCTTCTAATAAATCTTTTGGCAAATCTTCTACCACTATTTTTACATCAAAAACTCTAGAATCTGTAGTTTTTGGATTAAACTCTACTTGAATATTTTGATTTTTTTGGCCAAAATCTTTTCTGTATGCAGCAGCCAAGGCTGATTCTATTGTTGAAATTACAGCGTCATAATCAAGTCCTTTTTCTTCACAAACTTGTTTGATCGCATTTTGTATATCTGACATTTTTTTATACTTAAATTATTAAATTATTGTAAAAAAAGCTAGTTTCGTATAACCGATACTAGCTTTATCATATAAATAAATTATCATAAATAAAATTATATGTCAAATTAATTGAATGTAATGTCAGTAGAAGGTATAAATACATCTTTGTGTTTTATTTTTATTATTTTTTACCAATCAAATTCAAAATACGCAATTTTATTTAAATAACAATTTATTGCTTCTTTTATATAAGGAATTGTATTGGTTGGTAAACAATTATTCATATTTTAATCATTAATATCAATTTTTCGTATATTCTCATTAGTTATTCCTAATCCTAAATTTCTCATTATATTATAAGCTTCATCTCCATTCTTTAAATAATAAGCCTTGCCATCCGAATTAATATAATAAGCCTGTCCTTGCTCCTCAATTTGTAAAAATATTTTGCCACTATGCTTTTTTGCAAATTCTTCATTATTCTTAATTTTTTCCAAATCATTATTTTTTATCCCAACTCCCAAATCTCGCATCACATTATAAGCCTCTTCTCCATTAGCCATATAATACTTCTTTTCATCAGTTGGCGAAACATACCAAGCTTGCCCTTGTTCCTCAATCTGTAAAAGTATTCGTCCTGATCGGTCCTAGCTATACTGAACTAGTAAGCATAAGGGAAAAATAATTAGTATTTTAAATTTAAGGATAAATTTGTTATCATGAATTTAAGATAATTATTTTAAAAAATATGACAAACGAAAAAAA
>Ga0209800_10001652_pt1 | contig 22263 bp, 17 predicted proteins | sample Higcelweek8metaG_FD_187174 | JGI IMG/M metagenome (GOLD analysis project Ga0209800, IMG submission 187174) | Freshwater pond sediment microbial communities from the University of Edinburgh, under environmental carbon perturbations - High... | ecosystem: Environmental > Aquatic > Freshwater >...
ATTTGGTGAACGTCAATTTTTACCAAGCCGCGAAAAACAACTTCATGATTGTGGCATCGTTTACTTAACCAAAAAACCTTATCTACTTTGCGTTATGAGTCGTAGTAGTGATTTTAATCAAGCTGCTAGTTTTATTAAAGAAGTTTCCAAGACTGTTTACACTTACATCTCTAAAGAATAATTTATTATTCGTATCTCAAAGCATTTAAGGCTGATATTTGTCTGGCTCTTTTTGATGGATACCACCCTGTAATAATCCCTACAAAAAACGATACTAGTAAAATAAAAACTGTAAAAAACCAAGGTATAGTTGCTATATTTATAAATCCTTGTCCTTTAAATATTGAAATTGAACTTAAAATTAAAGACAAAATTTTACCTAAACTAAAACCAAACAAAAGTCCCATTATTCCACCTCCTACTCCCATAATCATTGATTCTGCTAGAAACAATTCTCTAACTTCATTTGATAGCATTCCCATGGTTTTCATTACTCCCACTTCTCGAGTTCTTTCCAATAAAGATACTGTCATTGTATTAAACATTCCAAGTGATGCCACTGCTAAAGCAATCATTCCTAAAAGTCCCAATATTATTCTTAATGTTCCAAAAAGATTTTCAATACTAGTTACTGTATCTGCTGTACTATCGGTTTTTAAACCTATTGATTCAATATTTTTTCTTACCTCAGCTAAAGTCGTTTTATCTTTTGTTACCACTTTTAATTGAGAATAAATATTAATTCCTAATCTTTTTGCATCAGCCATCTGAAAATAATAAAAATTACTAGTTGTATCTTCAATTATCCCTTTAATTTTATATTCTGTTTCTGCAGATTGTAAGCTTCCAGTAGTATCTGCAATATTCCCATCTGGAATAATATAAGAAACTTTAAAATTAGTTCCCACTGCCTTATCAGTTGTTAATCCTAAAAGCTTCAACATTCCAGTACTTACAAATGCTTCTGCTACTGGGCTACCTACAAAAACAACTTCTTTTGATTTAGATGTATTTTCTTCCACTTTTTTAAGTTCCACCCACTCAATCCCTGAAGAATCAGTATTTGTTACCGTCTCAAACAAATTAGCTGAAGCAGTGGCTTCATCACTAGCCATTACTAATTCTGCTGATTTTGTAGACTCTGTAGACTCACCTAAAACACTCCCCCCTTGTAAATATTGATCTAAAGTTTTAGCTTCATAAAATTCACTATTTTTTATTATTAAATCTTTATTTTGAAAACATCCAATTGTCCATTCTTGCTGTTTATCATTAGTTAATTTTGGCACTGCCACTCCATCATCTCCGATAATCCATAATGGAACCTTTGCCCTAATCCATTTTGAATATTCTTTTGAAGAATTCTCTTTTTTACCAATTATATTTGTTAAATTATTTAAATAATACTCTCCCCATACTTCCTCACCCAAATAACCACCTTCACTTCTAATTACATAACCTAAAGGATCACTTTGGCTATCACATTTTTCCAAAACCATTATTTTTTTATCATCATCAACATTAAAATCAAAAACCCCAGAATTTGTTTGCATATTATCCTCAACTTTTAATACTTCTTGACTAGCACCTAAAACATTAGATTCATTTTTAACCTCACTATAAGCAAAATCTTTATCTTTATCAATAAATTTATCACCAGCTACAAAACTCGGATTAACCATTTTAATATATCTTTCATCAACTCCAAAAGACATTACATCAAAAACTGAATTGTTATAATTTATTTTAGAAACCATTGAAACTACCGGAATCACCTCTTCAACGTCTTTTATTTCTCTTATTTTTTCAATTGTTTCATTGTTTAATTTAATTATTTGAGATTTTCCTAAAGTTATATCTGCCATTTTTAATTCATCCAATTTTGCCACTCTCCCAATTACTAAACTTTCTAATCCATAACCAACTGACACTAAAAACACGATTGATCCAACCCCTAATGCCACTCCTCCAATTGTCACAATTGCTCGATTCTTTTTAGCCTTCATGTTTCTAAAAGCCAATTCAATTAAATAACTTTTAGTTACCCCTCCATCTTTATTTATATCGATTTTATACATCAATTTAGTTAATAAATTGATTAAGGTTTCAAATTTTAATAATAGAAATAACTTTCCAATAAATTTAATTTTAATTAATAATTTTATTATTCCTCTAAAAACATAAACAAATAAAATTGCCAAAAATACCACATTTGACCAAATAAATAAAACTCCTTTTATAAAGCGTTTTAAAAAAATTTTAAAACTAAATGATTTAATTTTATTTATTAATTGCATTTTTGACCTTTAGAACCTAAATAATCTTTATTACAAACAGTTTTTGCTGTTCTTAATCCTTTTTTAGTTCTTAATGAACCAGACATTTTTACAGCATCTTTATTGCTAAGCTTTTCAACTAATTCACCATCTATTATATGAAATAATTTATTAGCAAATTTCAAATATTCCAAATCATGAGTAACCATAATAATTGTTTTTCCTTCTTTATTTAAATTTACCAATAATTTTATCAACTCATCACCCGAAACTGTATCTAAATTTCCAGTTGGTTCATCTGCCACAATAATCAACGGATCTAAAGTTAAAGCTCTAGCTAAACTTACTCTTTGTTGTTGACCCCCAGATAATGAACTTGGATTATAATGAGCCCAATCATCTAAATGAACATCTTTTAAGGTATTTTCTGCTAATTTTTGAGCTTCTTCCTTTGTCATTCCTTTTAATAAATTTGGGAAACTTACATTTTCCAATACATTTAAAGATTTAATCCATATCGATTGTTGAAATACAATTCCGATTCTAGTTTTTCTAAAAGTTACCACTTCATCTTCTGTCATTGAACCCATATCTGCTCCATCAAGAATAATTTTACCTGAAGTTGGTTTTTCCATTCCCAAAATACAATGCAATAAAGTTGATTTACCACATCCAGATGGTCCAAAAATAACAGCAAAATCCCCCTTATCAATCTCTAAACTAATCCCTTTTAAGACTGGGACAATTTGGCCCCCAACCGTAAAATCCATTTTTACATTTTCTGCTCTTAATAAAATTTCTTTATTTTTAATCATTATTTGGATACTCCCGATAAATTATTTATAAATCCAAAACTTTTAGATAAATTTTCAATTACTAAATCTAATGCCGATTTAGTTTCTTTTGGAGTTATGACTACATTATCACTAGAAACAGTAACATTAGCCATCTTGTCTTCAGTAATTACTCTTAAATGATAAACTTCAGATGGTTTTAACTCTGGAATTGTCAAACTATGATTTAAAGTTAAATTAGTATCTTTTTGACTTTTATTTGGATAATCGATTCCAGTTCCTTGACCATATTCAATTTGTGAAGTTGCCGGTTCATCAGTATCCCAATAAGCCACTACTTGAGCTCTAGCTTCTTCTCCAACTCCATCAACCACTGATTCTAATCTTAAATTAGAAATAGTTGGAGCTCGCATATCAGCCGATGTTTTAAATTTCTTAATTATATTTTCAGCACTATTACCCATCAAATCTTTTCCTTTAAGATTTAACACATAATCAGTATCATCAAACAAATCATACAAAACAACTTCGTGATTTTTAGATAAAGTTAATTTAATTTGATCTCTTGCCATTTCTGGTTTTCCAACTGGATAATAAGTCAAAATTGAACTCAAAACTGTATTTGATTTCCACAATAATCTTAAAGTTGCTGTTGGCATTCCTTTAACTTGCTGAATTTTTACATCTAATAGTTTTGGTACTGGTAAAGTTTCAAACATATAATCATCACTATTAAAAATATTTCCCTCATCATCTAAAGCTTGGATTTTTAAATGATATTTTGTTCCTTCTTTTAAATCTTCTAACTTAATCATATAATCACCCTCATCTCTGGCTGTAGTTAATTCATGAGTACTTCCATAAGCCGTCGTTTCTCCATATTGAATAATCGCTTTAACTGTATTTTTAATTCTAAAATCAACATAAGTTGAATATAAACTAACATCACTTATTTTTACTGTTGATATTAATGGAGCTGGATTTGTGGTTAATGTTTGTTCTGCTGATTCACCTGTATTTCCATCTTCATCAGTCCATAAAACTTTATAATAATAAGTTGTGCCTGGTTCCAAACCAATTAAACTAATTATATGGGATACTAATTGATCAGAAGTTCCGACTTCATCCCCATATTCTCCAGAATTTTTTCCATATTTCACAAATGAACTAGCTGTTCTATTAGTCGACCAAGAAACTATGGCTGATTTAGTTTTTACTACCACACTAGGATCATCTATTAAACTTGGTGGCGTTCTCCATTTTCCATCTGGAAGTAAAGAAACAGTAGCTGAAGGAGCACTACACTGACCAGTATTATCACAAGTTTCAACACAATAATAATATTTCTTTTGTAATAATCTTTTTTTCTTATCACTTCCATCAACTAACGAGTTTCCATTTTGTTCAGACTCAATTTCATTAAAAACCGAAATATCTTTACTACATTCAGCCCCTAAAATATCTGATCTTAATATCTTATATTTAATTCCACCCGATCCTATTGCTTCTGGTGCTTCCCAATTAACAGACAATTTCCATATTTTACTTTCTTTATCAGAAACATCAGCTATTTCAATTAAACTTGGAATTCCTGGTGCTGAACTATCAGAAGTAAAATCAATCTTACTGTACAAACTATAATCAATATTTCCCGCTTCATCCTTTGCCACTATATAGAAAGTATTTATCCCAGGTTGTTTTGCGTAGGCTCCAGCTGATAAATAAGTTTTATCAGTCGAAGTTACATTTTTTTCTGTTGGTAAAGAATTAACAGAATAATAATATTTTAAATAACTTTGAGACCCAAAGAAGAAAATCGGAGGTTCCCAACTAAAAGCAAACTCATTAACATTATTATTTTCTGGTTGGACTTTTAAATTTTGTGGTCCTGATGGTGCATTTGAACTGTAATAATAAGTTGAAGTTATATAATCATTAGCATAATTATTAGCATAATCTCTAGCTCTCACGTAAAAAGTATTCACTCCAGACTGATAAGACGGTATTCCTGACACTGATTTATTTTCAGTACAAACTTCAATCGCCTCTACACTTCCTGTTTTATAACAATAATCCTTAATTTGTGATGCCTCATCAGTTGCTTCATTCCAATTAAAAGTGTAATTATTTGTAGTTGAATAACCTGGAGGATCAGCCACAATCGTAGTTGAATTAATTGGTTTTACCTTATCATATTTATAAACAAAAGCATCCCAAGTATCTTCATTTACATTGTCAGCATCATCAATTGCTTTAATTTTTAGATAATAAGTATTACCTGACACCATTTCCGGTGCAGTGTATTCCGAAATTGTTACCAATGTTCCTGATATTTGTGGATCCGCCGTTGCTCCAACTCCAAAATAAACATAGTATCCTTTTACTCCAGCTCCACTAACACCATCAGAAGATCCGCCGTCTATTTCTTTGTCTGGCCAATCAAAAACGGGGTTACTGTAGTTATACCAATTTCCACTAGTTAAACTTAAAGTGCTACCAACTCCACTATAAGCCGTTAAATTTATTGGATTATTTGGTTCCTCTATATCTTGAAAATAATTAATAGCATAATCAGAAATATAACCAGAATAAACACCATCTTTTGATAAAAGTTCAAATTTCAATTGAATATATCGATTTTTAGGAGAATTTATTTGAAACATTTTAATTGCAGATATTTCTCTTGTAGAAGAAGCCAATTCCCAATCAGACCAACTAATATTATCTGCTGATGTTTTGGTATAAACTGCAAAAGAAAAATTTGGCGCCAACGAATTACCTACTGAAATATTGGCAAATTTATAAACTTTTTCCAAATCATGAACCGGTGAAATATAAGAACCTTGTTTTTGATAAGCTGTATTTTCTGTCTTTAAAATATAAGTATACAAACCAGTACTTCTAGTTCCATAACTAACTGAACCTGGCAAAACATGAATTTTATTACTTCCATCAAATACCGCTTCTGATCCAGCTCCAAAAATTGGACCTTTTGGTGTTAATGGTCCACTCCAAACTCCTGTACTAATATTATATCGATACATTTCATTAGTATTTTCTCCCCGAGTGGCATATAAATAACCATCATTACCATCTACCAACCAACCTCCTTGATAAACTCTAGCTGGCATCGATGTTAATGTTGTCCAAACGGTTGTTCCCACATCCATTCGATAAAGAGGATTTGGATTACTAGCCCCACCTTTTAATGTATAAATATAATTATCTTTTTTGACTAAATATGCTCCCCAATCTAAAGTTCCTGGAGTATTAGCTACTCGACTCCAACGTGATCCTTCTGCAGCATTAATATCATATCGCCAAACTTCACTAGATCCCCAACCCTTAGTTGCATAAACATATTGACTTCCATCATAAACTAAACTGTGACCACCATAATTATCCCATGGCATCGTATCTCCCACATTTTCCGACCAATTATTATTAGCAATATCATAAGTAAATAATTTTCGATAATAATAATCACCTGTCATTAAAATTTTATTTTTATCAGATAAATACACCATTTTACCCATATGATAATTTCCATAAGGAGCATTTTGTAATTTAGTTACTTCACCACTATCAGCATTATATTTCACAAAAGTATCATCAAAATTACCTCTTTGCATATAATAATTTTGTCCTTCACCTTTGACCATTACTGTTCCCCAAGTTTCACCTCTTACCTCCTGTCCTTTCCATAAATTACCAAATAAACCAGTTTGCGGTGTATTCCAAGTTTGGCTAATCGTATCAAAAACACCAGTTTGGTAATCCCAAGCTCCCCTCATCATATACAATTTTGTACCTACTGTTTTTAAAGACGATCCAGCACTCAATGGATAAATCAAATCTTCCAATTGAGTCCACACTTGAGTATCAATATTAAATCGATAAAAATTAGTATATCCAGACATATAATAAATACTGTTTGTTCCTTCTTCATAAACTATTCTTGACCAGCTACTTGGAATTTCTGGTAAATTAGGCATCACTGACCAATAATCATTTTCAACACTGTAAGCCGCAAACCCATTAGTACTATTTCCTTTTGTCACATAAATTGTATCTTTACTATCGTAAGCTAAATCTGACCCACCACCAACTAAATTATTAGCCTGGTTCTCAATTGCCCCAAAATCAGTACTAGCCATTTTTTCCCAAAAATCAAAAGTTGTATCATAACGATAAAAAGCATCTGAACTATTAGATCTAATTGCATAAATATATCTTTTTCCATCAAACACTAAATTAGTCCCCGCTCCTACTGTCATTGGAAAATCCATGGCTGCTTCATCCGACCAAAGACTCGCCCCAATATCATATCGCCAAAAAGACCGAGTATATTTTCCTCTAAAAGCATATAAGTATCCCGTTGGTCCCTCAGTCAATGCCGCACCCCAATTAGAAACAGTACTCGGTGCTGAAGTATCTCCAATTTTCGTCCAAACATTTGTCGGTAAGTCATATTCCCAAAACTCTCGAGTATCCCTTCGGCAATAAATACATTTTATTAGTTTTGCCTCAACATAAGCTAAATTTGAACCATAATAAGGTAAAGGGTCCCCTCTAAAAACTTCATCATACCAAAAACCATCATTATGAGCCAAAGAAATTCGACTACTACCATTTTCCACATTCATCGTCGTTCCAATCCCAGAACTATCACCTATTGTCACTTCAAATCTTTGTGGATCGACTCCACCAAAAATATAACTAAAACCAGTTATCGCTTCAGAAATATTTCCTCCTTTATCTTTTGTTCTTATTCTTAAATAATACGTTTTTCCACTAGTCATTTCCTTATTAACGGTATATTCTGATATACTTTGATAACTTCCTTCTGATACTGGATCTGCCGTTGAACTTTCTCCAAAATAAACATAATAACCATCAATCCCTGATCCACTTCCATCGTTCTCTCCACTCCAATTAAAATATGGTGCAAAATATTTATATGATACATTTTGAGATATTCCTACGCCGGAAACTTGTTGAGAATAACCATTTAAAACAGCTGGATTAGATGGTGCAGTCAGATCCCCATCATAAGTAATTTTTAAAGAATTTAAAATCGAAGTTGATGTGTTACTTGTTCCCGCTCCTAAGTTCGCTTTAAATTGAACATATCTATTTACTGTTAATGATAAATTTTCATTATTATTAATATTCGTCCAATCAGTCCAACTTTCTCTATCACTACTAGTTCTAGCCGAAAAACTAATTGTCGAATTATTAGATGTTGAATAATCTGCTTCAAATTTACCCCAAGAACTAACATAAGTTAAATCCATTACCTCCGATGTCCAGCTTCCAGAAGGAACATAATTTTGATTTGATGAAACATATTTTTGCAAAGTTCTGATTCCCGAACCCAACATTGACCATAAATTTCCATTATTATCCACTTCTAAAGAACCTCCATTATATGGACCATAATCCAAAGGTCCATAACCTTGCATATCTTGTAACCGTCTCCAAGTATTAGTTGCTACTGTATATTCCCAAAAATCTTTTTTATAATTTCCTGATTGAGCATAAATTTTCCCATTGTAATAAGTAGCATCACTTCCCCAGTATGTACCAAAAGGTATTAACCCTACATTTGACCAAGTAGTTGTCCCAATATTAAATTTGGTCATTAAAGTCTGTCCGTAACCCGGTATTAAATAAATATTTGTTCCATCACTCACCATAGCACTATTGTTTCCTGCCTCAGAATTATCCAACATATTTGACATAATAGTCCAATTATTTTCACTAATACTATATCGCCAAAAAGTTCTCGTCATCATTCCTCTAGAAGCATATATATAATCACCACTTCCTGGATAAACCAAAGACGCTCCATCACTCGTACTTAATGGCGTATCCGCTAAATATTCCCATGCATTATTAGTTGTGTTATATCTAATAAAAGTTTTTTGAGAAGTTCCAGTCGCCCCAGAAGCTCCCCTCATAAAATAAATATAATTTCCTACAGTGGTCCCTCGATTAGCGTCATTTAAAGTTACTTGCGGTGACGGATCTGTCCCACGATTAGGTAAATCTGTCATTCTTGTCCAAGCATTATTGGTCAAATCATATCTATAAAATTCAGCCGTATTTGATCCTCTTGGAGTATATAAAAAACCATTATTATAAATAATATCTCCACCACTACCAAGTCCAATTGGATGTTCTTTTGGTTCCACAAAACTATTTGTCGTTGGATTATATTTCCAAAAATCATAATATCCATTACCCCTAAACACGTATAATAAATTTTCATATTTATTATAAACACTTCCTACATATCTAGTTGCTTGAGGTAAATCTATTAATTTTTCCCAAGTTCCCATATCACTCATTTTGGCCGTCCATAATATTCCACCACCTAAACGCATTCCTCCTAAAATAACTCCACTTCCCAAACGCACTGATAATACTGCACCACTTCCACCTGGTTGAGGAGAAATTATTGGTGGAGAATTATAGCCATCACCATTATTGGTAATGACAAATCCAGTAATTGTCCCAGATCCATTAACTGTATAAGTTCCTGTCAATCCCGATCCGCCAGTCCCTGCGTTATTCACAATTAAATTACCAGCAGTATAACCCGAACCACCATTGGTTATTCCCACAGAATAAATTGCTTTTCGAGGAGTAACTATTGGTAAAGAATTATAACCATCACCATTATTGGTAATTGTGATTCCAGTAATTGTCCCAGATCCATTAACTGTATATGTCCCTTCCAATCCTGATCCACCAGTTCCCGTATTATCAACACTAAAAGCCCCGGCTACATAACCAGTTCCACCATTAGTAATTCCAATTGAATAAATCGCTTTTCGGGGAGTGAGTATTGGTAATGAATTATAACCATTTCCTGTGCTAGTAATTGTTATCCCATTAATTACACCGGAACTATTAACTGTATATGTCCCTGCCAATCCTGATCCACCAGTTCCCGTATTATCAACACTAAAAGCCCCGGCTACATAACCAGTTCCACCATTAGTAATATCCACTCCACCCACAATCGATAAATCGGGTAATTTATAACGATAAAAACCCTGAGTTCCATTATCCTGAGTAACATACATATAATTACCTATCAAATCAACATTATGATTTTCGTAAAAATTTACTGGAGAGGATCCCAATGTATACCAAACATCAGTGGCAATATTGTATCGATACATTCCAGTGTAGTAACCCTGAGTGGTATAAATATTGCCATCTTTATAAACCATATTTGACCCTTGTTGAATTGCTGATGGAGTACTCATTAATGGAGACCATACTTTTGTTGTTGGATTATATTTCCAAAAATCACTAGTCCAATTTCCTCTGGTGCAATAAATATAAGTACCATCAGTTGTTAAACTTGCACCACTAGCCATTTTATCTGGAGTTTCAGGTAAAACTTCCCAAGTATCAGTTGATTTAGAATAACGAGCAAAATATCTTTGTTTACTTTTATCTCCAAAAATTGCATAAATATAATTTCCCAAAACCACTAAATCTGATCCACCGCCAGCATCAAACGGAGTATTGGCTAATTGCTTCCATTTATTACCTACAGAATCATATCGAGCAAAATACAAGTCAGTCTGTCCCATCATATAGGTATATCTATCATCTGAAACCAAAGCAGCTCCATTGCTCAAACCCCAATTGGCTGTCGCCCAAGAACTCGGATTCCATGATCCAACTGGATTCAATTTCAATTCACCTTCCTTTGAAACTGCTTCAGTTTGGTTAAATTCACCTTTTTCAAAATCAATTCTTGAAGTGATAACTTTCTCCGCTGCCCTTAATTCAATTACTTTCTTTTGGTAAAAAAACCAACTCGATGTCAAAATACTTATCAAAAATACCAAATTTAATAAAAAGATTTTAGTCCATTTCATAGATTTAAAATCTCCTCAATTGCTTTTTTTAATTTTTGTTTATCAATTATATTAGTATTTAGCTTCCATCTTAAACCCCGACCACCTTCCGCTCTTCCCCAAGCTGAAATTAAACTTTCATTGCCAATTTTTTGTCTTGATAATGATGAAAATATTCCTCCTAAATTTTTACCTTTCAAACCCACTTCCTTAACCGACTCATTAGCTTCTATAATTCCATCCTTACTCGACACCAAAACCTCCAACGCTTTAAGTTGGTTCCAACTCATCCTATGTATTTTACTAATCCACTTATCCACGATTCAGTCTACATTATCTATTACATCCATATCAAGGGGTAAATCTACTTTATCTATATTGTCTATATCTTCTTATTTATCTACTTTATCCATATTATCTATTACATCTATTACGTGCACTTCCCCGTCTTGATCTGTTCTTTTAACCTTTATATTTTTTATTTTTAATCTGTCTAAAACCTCTTTAGTTGGATGACCAAAATTATTTTTTACCCCGACACTAATCACCGCCATTTTTGGTTTTAAAATATTTAGTATCTCTTCACTTGTCCCATTTTTAGATCCATGATGGCTCACTTTTAAAATATCCACTCCACTTCCAAGTGTTCCATAGCCTTGGCGTAGGACACCTTTCCACACCAATCTTTGTTCTGTTTCAATATCAATATCTGCCGCCATAAAAATCTTCACTTGTCCTGAGCTTACCGAAGGGTTTCTATACCTCAAAATTCCGGCAATTGAATTTTTATTGTCATCTTCACTCTCTTTTACATAATCTTCAGGATTCAGCACCTCAAATGTAATCAAATTATTCTTAATTACATCATATTGTTTCACATTTTTTGAATAAATTTCTTGTTCAATTTTGTAATATTTTTTAATATCTTCTAATCCTCCAGCATGATCACTATCTCCGTGAGTCACCATTATCACCTCAATTTTTTTGTCCCAAAATGGCAAATTATTTTCCAAACAATTTAAAACTTTTTTATTTTTTGGACCAGTATCAATTAACATTTGCCAATTTTTAGAAACTATTAAAGTCGCATCTCCTTGACCAACATCACAAAAAATTACCTCCACTTTTTGACTCGGTAACGTCATCCAAAATAAAACCAACAAAAATATTAATGATAAAAATAATATTAATTTATGGTTCACAAAACCCTCCGCCCCGCGGTAGCGGGGCACCTCCCTTGACAGGGCGGCTTAATTAAATTTATAACGATATTTTTTCATCAAAATCCAAATCAAAATTAAATACCACCCCACCAACCACACCCAATTAAATTTAATTTCAATATTAGCAATCGTAATTCCCGCCGCTCCATCAACTATATATAGTATGTATTTTAGAAGCGGCAAGCTTATCCATAATATTAATTTTCCCAAAATCGGCACTACTAACCCCACTATTCCTCCCAAAATTCCCAAAATCGTCACAATTTCCACTAAAAACAGAATCAAAGCATTAGTTATTGGCGAAATCAAACTAATTTTTCCAAAAAATAATACCAAAATTGGAAAAATCCATAAATTTACCCAAAAAGAATTCCATAGATCACTCCACCATCTTCTTTCTTTAAAAAAATTCATCGTAATCGCTCCAAAGGCCACAAAACTTAAATAAAAACTACCACTAATTAAAACTCGATAATCCGCCACCGCCATTATTAAAATAATTAATATCATTGCCCTAGTTAAATTAAATTTTCTTCCCAACATTTGGGCCCAATAAAAAATCGTCATCATTAAAAATGCCCTTAAGACTGGTACTTCCCAACCAACCCAATTTAAATATATTAATGAAACTCCAAATCCAAAAATTATCGCTCTCTTTCGTCCCACCAAACTTGCCATTCTTTCCACCAGCCCTCTAAAGACCAACATCATATTCGTTCCACTCACCACCATAATATGAATAATTCCACTATTCAAAAAATTATAATAAGTTTGTTTATCAAAATTATTTTTATCTCCAAACACCATTCCCGCCATCAAAGCCGCTTCTCGTGGTGGTAAAGTTTGAAAAATAACCCCAATCAAACTATCCTTCTTTATAAACTTGTATATAAAAATGATTCCGATAATTAATCCAAACCAAATTAAAAAATCTTTTCTTTTAGAGTTGAATTTCATTTTTAATTTTTTCAAACATTTTATCCCCAATTCCCGGTACTAGTTTAATTTCCTCCACACTTTTAAAACCCCCATTTGTAGTTCGATAATCGATAATCCTTTGAGCAATCGCCGGACCAACTCCATCTAGCTTATCCAACTCATCTAAACTCGCACTATTAATTCTAATAATTGAACTACTTGTACCTAAAACACCTCCACTTTTAACCTGTAACTTTTCACTTTCCCCTGCCTTAGGAATATAAATCTTTTGTCCATCATATAATTTTTCGGCTTTATTTAAATTAATTTCTACCCAATCTCGATCTGCTTCACTACTCAATCCACCTGCCACCACTAAAGCATCATCAATTCGATCCGTATTTTTTAATTCATAAACTCCTGGTTTTATCACCTCACCAGCTATATCAATGATTACTTTACTATAAACTTGTATCTCATTTGTTACTCCTATTCCAGTTCCTTTACTAATTATTTCCGTCTTTTCTTTAGTTAAAAAATTATCTTTTAAATTAATTCCAATTCCGATCACAATTAACATTATTCCTAGAATTATAAAAATATCCACCACTGTTAGTTTGTGTATCTTTTCTAACAACGTCATGATTTATGATATCACTTTTTTATCAAAGACTTGATACTTTAATCTGTTTAATTAATACTATAGTAATGCCTAAGATAATTAGTATTCTTTTATTCTTTTTAGTTTCTTTATTTTCCTATTTTTTTTCGATCTCTAATTTTACTTATCTCTCTCCTCAAATCATTGCTCTTTTTTCAATCGCTTTTTTAGTTTCATCAATTTTTAAAAAACCTTCCATTCATCTATTAGCCTTAATAGTTAATTTAATTATTTTTTCTACGAATAGTCTTAGTTCTCCTTTTTTCTTTCTAATTTATTTTCTTCTTTTCATTATTGCTTTCCAAAATTTACCTTCAGTTACCCTTTCTTATTCTTTATTTTTAGTTTTAATTTTTGCCCAATCTTTAAGTTCTTTTAATTCAGCTATCGTTTTATCTTCCATGCTTTTAGTTACTCCTTTAGCTTGGTTTATTGGTAGAGAATATTTAGATAAAAGAAAAATTGAAAATTATTTAACTCAAGATGAAACTGATATTTTTCTTTGGTTTTCCTTAAATTTTAAAACTGCGATGTATCAAATTATTGATTCTTGTTCCGAACTTTTATCTCAACCTCAACTACTTTCATCTCAAAAAGATAAAGTTAAAAAAATTAAAGATTCAGCTAAATCAATTTTGAAGTCTTCTGAAAAATTAACCCAAGAAATTGATCAAGAATCGGATGAAAATTAAACCTTCTCTATTTTTAATTTCTCTCTTTTTCTTATCTACGATCTATCACCTGCCCGGCCGGCAGGCGGGTCTACGATCTAACATCTCCTTTGCTCAGACTTTTGATTCCGCCAGTTTTCACATTGATTGGGGTAATTTTAATATGACTTCAGGCAAAAAAAGTTCGGCAAACTACACTATGACTGACACTGTTGGCCAAAATGCCCCTGGTCAATACAATAGTGCTGGTTATGTAGTTAAATCTGGTTTTCAATATATTTATGAAAAATCTATTCCTTTTTCTTTCGCTATTAGTGATCTAGATATTAATTTTGGGTATTTAACTCCTAATGTTGGTTCTACCGCCACTAATGTTTTAACCGTTAGTACTCCTACTAGTCATGGTTATGAAGTTATTGCTGTGGCCAATCATCCTTTAACTGCTATTGGGGTTAATATTACTATTCCTGATACCCTCTGCGATTCAGGTAGTTGCTCTGAATCAACATCTGGCTTGTGGACCAACAACTCGACTTATGGTTTTGGTTTTAATGCTAATGGCTCTGGAACAACGTCTTATTTCACTAATTCTAATTATTTTCGTCAATTTGCCAACTCCTCTTCTGGAGAAAATCCTCAAATTTGTATGTCTGAAAATGTTTCTGTTGAAAACAACAGTGCCATCATCACTTATAAAGTTTTAATTTCTCCAAAACAACCTGGTGGTACTTATCAAAATTCTATTAATTTTATCGCTATTCCCAAATACTAATTATGCCAAATTTTAACCTCACTCTTTCTCCATCTCAAGTTGAATTTACTCTCAAGCCTAGTGTCACCATAATTCAAGCTTACGAAGTTACTAATAATTCCTCCCAAGATATTACTTTAAATACTGAAATTTTACCTTGGGTTCCAGTTGGTAATAATGGTTCAGTTAATTATCTTCAAGCCGCCACTTCTTCTGATCTTAATTTTTCATTAGCTAATTCTGACTTAAAAATTGGTCAGCCTTTTGTTTTAAAAGCTAATTCAAAACAACAATTAGTTTTAAAAATTAAAACCTCTAAAGAGATTAATTTAAGTGATTATTATCAAACTTTTTTCGTCTATCAAAATCAAAATCCTCTTAATAAAAATGATAATTTTAGTCAAGCCACTGGAAAAATAGGTTCTCATATTCTTTTATCTGTTTCTAATACTGAAAATATTTCTATTAAAGCCAAACTCGAATCTTTCAAAATTTTTCCAAAAATTAAAGATGTTTTTTTTACTCCTATCACTTTTTCTGGAGAAATAAAAAACGACTCAACTTATTTTTTTAAAACTGGTGGCAAAATAATTATTACTAAAAATGACTCACCTGTTAAGGAAATTACACTGAATAATGATAATGTTTTAACCAATCATTATCGTAGTTTTTCTTGTGTTGATTCTTGTAAATTAAATACCCCTCTTTGGCCTGGAAAATATCAAGTTACTTTAAAAATGGATGAAAATTTAGGTATTGCCGATTCTTCCTATTCTTTTTATATCCTTCCCATTTCTCCACTTCTTTTTATCTTACTAATCGTCGGAATTATTTTTGGAATTAAAAAAATAAAGTCTAGTCTTCAAGTAACCCACTAAATCTATTACTATAGTTCTCAACTATAAAAGAAATATCTTCTCTAATTTTAGGTAATTCCGTAAAATCCTTTTTATTATCTTCTCCAACTTCAATATTTTGACTAAATTCTTTTGACATAATTATTTATTTATACCATTTTATTTTTGTTATAATTTTTAGAACTAGACAAAACAAAAATGACTCGGTAAAATAAAAACCTCGGCTTCTAGTCGTAGATATAAAATATGAAAAATAATTATTTAAAAACCATTGATGTTCGAAATTTTGTCTTTGAAAATTTAACTCCCTATGATGGTGATTCTAGTTTTCTAGTTGGACCTACTTTAAGAACTAAAAACCTGTGGAAAAAATGTCAACAACTTTTAAAACAAGAAACTGACAATGGTGGAGTTTTAGATATTGATACTAAAATTGTTTCTAGTATTACTAGTCATAAAGCTGGATATATTGATAAAAAATTAGAAGTAATTGTTGGTCTTCAAACAGATGAACCACTTAAACGAGCTATTAAACCAGCTGGTGGTATTCGTTCTGTTATTCATGCTTGTGAAGAAAATAATAAACAAGTTGATGAAAAAGTCGTCGAAATTTTTACCAAATATCGAAAAACTCACAATGATGGTGTCTTTGCTGCTTACACTGAAGAAATGTTACGACTTAGAAAAACCGGTATTTTAACTGGTCTTCCTGACGCTTATGCTCGAGGTCGCATTATTGGTGATTATCGTCGAGTTGCTTTGTATGGTTTAGATAAATTAATCGAAGTTAAAACTCAAGATAAAAAAACTTTAATTGGCGAAATGACTGATGAGGTTATTCGTCTTCGAGAAGAACTTACTGAACAAATTCATGCTTTAAATTTAATTAAAGACATGGCTCAAGGTTATGGTTTTGATATTGGTCGTCCTGCTCTTAATGCTCAAGAGGCTATTCAATGGACCTATTTTGCCTATCTTGCCGCTGTTAAAGAACAAGATGGAGCTGCTATGAGTTTAGGTAACGTTAGTGGTTTTTTTGATATTTATATAGAAAAAGATTTAAAAGATGGTTCTTTAACTGAAAACCAAGCTCAAGAATTAATTGATCAATTTATTATCAAATTAAGATTTGTTCGACATCTTCGCACCACCGAATATAATGCTCTGTTTGCTGGTGATCCAACTTGGATTACTGAATCTCTTGGTGGTTCATGGAGTAATGGCCAACATAAAGTTACTAAAACCACTTACCGTTTCTTACAAACTCTTTACAATTTAGGACCTTCACCTGAACCAAACTTAACTATTCTTTGGTCTCAAAATTTACCTTCTGCTTTTAAAGAATTTTGTACCAAAGTTTCAATTGAGACTTCTTCTATTCAATACGAAAATGATGATTTAATGAGACAAGTTTCCAAAACCGATGATTATGGTATTAGCTGTTGTGTTTCTTTATTAGAAACTGGAAAACAAATGCAGTTCTTTGGAGCTCGATGCAACATCGCTAAAGCTCTTTTACTGGCTTTAAATGAAGGTACCGATGAAGTTGTTGGTCTTAAAATAATGGATGGGATTAAGCCTCTCAAAGGTAAATATTTAAACTACAAAGAAGTCATGGCTAACTTTAAAAAAACTATGGCTTTTCTCGCTCAAAATTATGTTGACACCATGAATGTTATTCATTACATGCATGACAAATATTATTACGAACGATCTCAAATGGCCCTTTTAGACACCAATGTTCACCGAGTTATGGCCTTCGGCTTAGCTGGTCTTTCTGTTGCTACTGATTCCCTTTCCGCCATTAAATTTTCTAAAGTTAAAGCTATTCGTAATGAACAAGGCATTACTACTGATTTTGAAATTGAGGGTGATTTTCCTAAATATGGTAATGATGATAATTCAGTTGATTCTATTGCTAAAAATCTTGTTGATAGTTTCAATCAGGAACTCCAAAAACATCATATTTATCGAAATGCCAAACCAACTTTATCAATTCTAACTATCACTTCTAATGTGGTTTACGGTAAAAAAACTGGCTCTACTCCTGATGGTCGTAAAGCTGGTGTTCCATTTGCTCCTGGAGCTAATCCTATGCATGGTCGTGATACTCACGGGGCTATTGCCTCTCTTAATTCAGTGGCTAAATTAGGTTACCAAAATGCTCAAGATGGAATCTCTAATACTTTTTCGACTACTACTAAAACTTTAGGAGGAACTATTGAAGAACAACAGAAAAATTTAGTTTCTCTTTTGAATGGCTATTTCAAAAAACATGGTCATCATCTTAACGTTAATGTTATGGATAAATCTACTCTTATTCATGCCATGGAACATCCAGAACTATATCCTCAACTAACTATCCGTGTTTCTGGTTACGCTGTTAATTTTGTAAAATTAACTCGAGAACAACAACAAGAAGTCCTCGCCAGAACTTTTTTTGAGACAATGTAATTATGTTAAAAGTTCATTCGATTGAAACTTTTGGGACCCACGAAGGCCCAGGAATTCGTTTGGTTATTTTTCTTCAAGGCTGTAATCTTCGTTGTCTTTACTGTCATAATCCTGACTTACTGGAAATTAAAGACGCTAATTTAATGTCTGTTGAGGAAATTATTGATATTGCCAAAGATCAACAAGAATATTTTGGTTTGGATGGTGGCATTACTGTTTCTGGTGGTGAACCAACTCTTCAAGCCTCTGAATTAATTAAATTATTTACTGCTGCCAAAAAAATAGGTATTAATACTGCTTTGGATACCAACGGCACTATTATCAATGACGAAGTTAAAAAACTTTACGATCAAACTGATTTATTACTTTTGGATATTAAACACATTGATGACCAAGCCCATCAAAAATTAACTGGTTGTAGTAATAAAAATGTTTTATCTATGGCCAAATTTCGAGAAAAATCTGGTAAACCAATGTGGCTTCGATATGTTCTTGTTCCAGGTATAAATGATACTGAAAAAAATTTAACCGATTGGGGCGAACATTTTAAAGATTATAAAACCATTAAACGAGTCGAAATCCTCCCTTATCACACCCTTGGTGTCTACAAATACCAAGAACTGGGATTAGATTACCAATTAAAAAATACCCCATCTCCTTCCGCCTCTTCCCTCTCCCTCGCCAAATCCATCTTCGAAAAATATTTTAAAGAAGTGATTGTGAAATAAATTTTACAACCCTAAATAAGTCAGTAATTGGAACATTAAAATGGCTGGCCAAAAAATTGCCTTACCAATTCCAATCATTACCATTGTAAAACTAGTTGCATTACCTAAAAAATAAAACAAAGCTCCAATTATTCCTAGTCCATAAATTGCATTTGAGTTACTACAACTATAATTACGGTGACCATGGTGACCACCACAACAATCTTTTTTATTAATCACTTCCCCACAACATTCTTCTGTTTTATTTTCTTTTTTCATAATTTTATTTAATAAATAAACAATCTAATTAATTATATCAATAATAATTCTTCCTCTTTTATTATTTCAACTAATTTCAATAAATTTTTTACCATTATTTCAACTGTTTCTATCTTAGGTTCAAATTCGGCTAATTCTGCCACTTCTACCCATTTATAATCACTATATTCTTCATTTAAAATTACCTCTCCACTTTCATATCTTGCATAATAATGTGGCAACACCATATAACTTCCATCTTTTTTAACAAAATAATTCATTGTATTAAAAATTGGATAAATTTTAATTTTAAAACCCTCTCCCACCTCTTCATTTTTCTCTCTTTTAATTCCTTCTAAAATTCCCCCATCTGTAATTTCCATTTTTCCTCCAATAAAAGAATACATTTCATTATGATCACTTTCTCCAACCCTCTTTGCCAACAAAACCTTAGTATTATTATCTTTAAAAACCACAATCTTTTGACAATTTTGAAAAGAATATTTATCCATAAACAATTATATACCAAAGATATATTTTGACCTATTCTGCTGATATAATAACCCAAACCGAGTTTTCAATATAACTTTGAAAAATTCAGGTGCATTTTGCACTTTTACATATAGAATCTTTTATCTAAAAACAAAAAAAAGAAAGGCAATGGTGAAAAAAATGGCTGATCGAAATTTTATGGAAATGATTCAAAAAAAATGGTCTGAAGGAAAATTTGTCTGTGTTGGGCTCGATTCCGATATAGACAAAGTTCGGGAAACTATTAGTTTTTCGAAATTCCTCAATTTTTTAGACGGAAATTCTCAATCAATTTATGCTATTTGGCATTTCAACAAAGCTATTATCGAAAGTACTAAAGACCTAGTTTGCGCCTACAAACCAAACATCGCTTTTTACGAGGCTCATGGATTAGATGGAAGAGATATTCTTGAAAAAACAATCAATTATATCCATTCCGTCTGCCCTGATGTCCCAGTAATTCTGGATGCCAAAAGAGGCGATATCGGCAATACCAACGCCGGTTATGTCAAAGGATCATTCGATGATCTCATAGCCGACGCCATAACACTCCATCCTTATCTCGGACAAGAATCTCTTCAGCCTTTTTTGAAACTCAAAGACAAAGGTTGCATAATCCTTTGCCGCACTTCCAATCCCGGCGCCGGTGAATTCCAAGACCTAATCGTCGATGGCATACCCTTATATCAATATGTTGCTAAACGAGTCTCCAATTTCTGGAACAAAAACGGCAACTGTCTACTTGTAGTCGGTGCTACTTATATTGAAGAACTTCGCCAGGTCAGAGAAATTGTCGGTGATATGCCAATATTGATCCCTGGTATCGGCGCTCAAGGTGGCGATCTGGAAAAATCCGTCCTCTACGGCAAAGATAGTCACAATCAAGGAATTATCATTAATTCCTCCCGTGGCATTATTTTTGCTTCAAAAGGCCCAGACTTCGCCCAAGCAGCCCGCGAAGAAACCCAAAAACTCAATGACCAAATCGTTCAATATTTACAAATGTAAAGAAATGGAGGCTTAAAAATGGATTCCTTTAATCTCCCCGGTTCTTATAAAATCTTAGTTGATAACGATGCTCTTTATGAGTCCCCTAAAGACGAAAACGGAAACTATCTCGGCCCGTTGGTTGCTTATGCTGGAGTCGAACCCACCACTAAAAAAAATTGGGTTGGGTTTGCCTACTACAACATCGCCAAAATCGAACAAGTAAATTATGCCCGAAAATACATCGCCAATCTGTTGGCCAACAAAATTCATTACCAATTCGGTATTCCTGATCTGATCATTGGTGCTCCTATGGGTGGCATCATCATGTCTGTCACTACTGCCGATCTATTGTTCTGCAATGTCGCTTTCTTCGAAAAAAAAGTGACCAAAGCCGCCGATGTCAACATTAAGGAAGCATCAGATTTAATCTTCACCCGTCACGACGTCAAAAAAGATAATCGTGTCATTATCTTTGAAGACGTTTGTAACAATTTCTCCACCACCAAGAAAATGATTAATATTCTTGAAAGTCGTGGCGCTACAGTACTTGCAATAGTTTGTGTTGTTAACAGATCTTTTCCTTTCCGCGACATGATTGAAAACATTCCGGTTATTTCTGCCGTAGATCTTTCCACCGAAGAGTTTAGTCAAGATGACCTTAAAATCAGCGAAATGATCGCCGCAAACAACATCGCTTGGAAACCAAAAGCTGAATGGGAAAGACTCAAACAAGCCATGCAGCAATAAAAACCAACCAAAAAAGATTCTATATGTATACGCCGGCAGGTTTTTTGTGTAACAACAAAACACCTGCCGGCTTTACATTGAAAAAACAATATTAAATAAAATCTATCAATTATTTTAAATTTTCTTTTCCATCATTAAATAATTTTCACCTTCTGCTTCTGGAAACGATCCTCTCTTTTCATAACCTCTTTTTAAATAAAAATTCATCAAATCTGTATATTCTTCTCGACAATCAAAACGAATATATTCTATTCCTTTTTCTTTAGCCACTTCTTCTGCTTTTTTCAACAAATCGCTCGCCACCCCCTGTTTTTGAAAATTTGGTTTTACCCCTAACATTGATATATAAAGAGCTCTTGCCTTTGGCTCAGCAAACATATCAATGCTTTCCTGTAAATAATAACCTAATTTTTTCTCACTCACCGACATTGTCCCACCCGCCTTACTATTTCTATAAGCCAAATAAACATCCCAATCTTCAAACTTTTCTTCCACTCTTTCTTTAGTGTACCAATCCGACCAATGATTTAATCCTTTTTCTT
>Ga0209800_10001655_pt1 | contig 22255 bp, 22 predicted proteins | sample Higcelweek8metaG_FD_187174 | JGI IMG/M metagenome (GOLD analysis project Ga0209800, IMG submission 187174) | Freshwater pond sediment microbial communities from the University of Edinburgh, under environmental carbon perturbations - High... | ecosystem: Environmental > Aquatic > Freshwater >...
GTTCACCAGAAGTATTGGATCCAGTTGTTGTCTGGAGCAGAGCTTTTCCCGTAGTAGATAATAATTATAATCTTGTTGCTTATGTTGAGAATAGGAATAAAGATTCTGCGTCATATAGTGCACAATATGAATTCAGAATCTATGATTCAAATAATAAATTATTGGGACGCAGACAAGGAAGTACATTTATTCCGCCTAATCAACAATTCATAGTATTTGAATCACGTTTTGATGCGGGGGAAAGTGAGCTCAAGAGTGTAACTTTTGAATTTTTACCCCCATTTGTTTGGATTAAAAAAGAACCCGTAATACAAACTCTTCCTATTAAAGCGAGTGATATTGTTTTTGATAATAATACAAGTACACCAACTCTGTCAGCTACAATAAGGAATGATTCAATTTACGATTTACCAGAATTTGATGTAATAGCGATATTATATGATGGAGAACATAATACCATAAATGCTTCCAAAACACATAAAAATAAACTTTTGAATGGTTCAAGTCTACCGGTTATGTTCACTTGGCCAGAAATTTTGTCATCTGTACCTGTCACCAAAGATGTTTTAATTCAAGTAAATCCTTTTACTCTCTCATTTTAAATAAAATAATTTTTATATTATAAGTATATGATGTCACCAAAAATAGGGGGAAACAAGGTTTCTAATGGGATTGATTGGCTATTAATCTTGTTTATCATCCCTGTTCTTGGAGCAGGGCTCATTACGATGAAATCTTTTACGGAAGCTACTCCGTTCTTCAGTCATCAGCTGATTTGGATAGGGATATCATTTTTTGTACTCTTCGTTTTTTCTTTTTTTGATTTTCGATTTTTAAAAAGAACGGATATATTAGTTATTCTATTTTCTATTTTTTCAGGATTGTTACTGTTGTTGTTCTTTTTTGGGCATACATCAAACGGAGCTCAGAGCTGGTTTTCATTCGGTGGGTTCACTTTCCAGCCATCAGATATGATGAAGCTCGTAGTTATATTAATGCTCGCAAAATACTTTTCAAGACGACATATTGAGATAGGTAATTTTAAACACATTTTTATTTCAGGAATATATGCTCTGATACCTTTTCTTTTAGTTTTTTTACAGCCAGACTTTGGTTCTGCTATCATTATTTTTTTCATTTGGTTCGGGATGACTTTGGTTTCTGGTATTTCAAAAAAACACATACTTATTGTTGTCGGAGCAGTGTTGGTGGCATTTGCCTTTTTGTGGATGTTTGTATTTGCTCCATATCAGAAAGCTCGAGTTATAAACTTTGTTCAACCACTTTCTGATATACATGGTTCTGGATATAACGTATATCAATCAACAATTGCAGTAGGGAGTGGACAAATTCTTGGCAAGGGGGTTGGTTTTGGAACACAATCGCGGTTGAAATTTTTGCCAGAATATCAAACGGATTTTATTTTTGCTGCTTTCTCTGAGGAGTGGGGTTTTGTCGGAGTTATCATACTTTTCATATTGTTTGGACTTATCATTTGGCGAATACTAAGGATGGCACTTCTCGGGGCTACAAACTTTGAAATACTTTTTGGTCTTGGGCTCTCGATTTATTTCATGTCACATTTTATTATAAATGTGGGAATGAACTTGGGTATCATGCCTGTCACTGGAATTACGTTACCATTTATGAGCTATGGAGGATCACACTTACTGACAGAATTTATTGGCCTCGGTATATTAATGGGAATGAATCGTTATGGGAGAGTGGCGCACCGGGATGATATGCATAATGAATTTCTTGGTATATAATTAAATTAGTAGCTAGTTTCTAGTAATTAGTGATTAGTAGAGAATGCGTCGGCGGGGCCGACGCATTCTCTACTAGAAACTAGAACCTAGCTACTAGAAACTAATCTATGCAGATTATTGATGGAAGAAAAATAAAAGACGAGATATTGGAGGGAGTAAAAAAGGAAATTTATTCTTTGCCTTTTACTCCTCTATTTTGCGATATACTTGTCGGCGAAGATCCAGTTTCAGCTTCATATGTAAGGATGAAAGCAAAATTTGCTGAACAAGTAGGAATTAAATTCCGTGAAGCTTCATTTAAAAGTTCGGTAACGACGGAAGAACTGATAGAAGAGATTGAAAATTTGAATCGAGTACCATCAATGTGTGGAATAATAATTCAATTGCCGATACCAGAGCATATTGATAAACAAAAAGTTCTTGATGTGATATCACCAACACTTGATGTTGATTGCCTTGGATCAATTAATAGTGAGAATTTCTATAATAACACTGGAGGAATTGGTTATCCGACTGCTCTCGCTTGTATAAAAATTTTAGATACTTTGAATTTAGATTTGAAAGAGAAGAAAATATTAATATTAGGACAAGGACGACTAGTTGGATTGCCCGTTACTCATCTGCTTAAGGGAAGAGGATTGAAGGTAGACATAATAAATACAAAAACTGAAAATAGAGAAGAATTAATTAAAAATGCCGATATTATTATTTCTGCGATTGGCAAAGCAAAATATATAAAAGGGGATATGATAAAAGAAGGCGCCGTGATAATAGATGCGGGTACCTCAGAAGATAATGGAGTTGTATCTGGAGATGTGGATTTAGAATCAGTGTTAGAGGTTGCATCATTTGTATCACCGACTCCAGGTGGAGTTGGTCCAGTGACTGTTGCGATGTTGCTCAATAACGTATTACAAGTAGCAAAGAATAAGAAGTAGGTTCTAGTAGCTAGTGACTAGTTTCTAGTAAAAAATACAAATAACTAATATATGTTAAACAATACAATTTTTTTAAGTTTATACAATTTAAGCCATTACTCAATTTTTTGGGATAAGGTTTTTTCTTTTGTTGCTCATATTTTGCCATATCTAGTAATTATCGGTGCATTTGTGTTTTTACTTTTTCACCATGATATTATTAAATCCAAAAATCCATTTTATGAATTAATAAAAAAATGGAAAGAAATTTCGATAGCGTTTTTCTCTGGTGCTTCTGCTTGGGTTGTCGCAACGATAATAAAAATGATAGTTAAAGCTCCAAGACCGTATTTGATATTCCCAGACATCAGTCCGCTTTTATCAAAAACAGATTTTTCTTTTCCATCAGGGCATGCCACGTTTTTCATGGCGTTGGGTGTGGCGATATATCTAAGTCATAAAAAAGCCGGAGTTATCTTTATAATCCTTGCTCTTTTGATAGGGCTCGCTCGTATAATAACCGGCGTTCATTTCCCCGTAGACATTTTTGTCGGTTTCATACTCGGTATAATTGTAGCTATAATTTTCAACCTTATATTTAAGAAAAGATAAATATTTTTCGTTTCAATTATATTAAGACAACATGTTTTTGTCATTTTTATGTTGCAAAGTCAACAAGTAAAAGGAATTGCTTTTTAGCGAAAAAAGCTATAAAATGAGCCCATTATGTCAAAAATGTGGAAAACAAGAATTATAGCGTTATTGATACTTTTATTAGGAATTGGGCTTGGTTTTTTTGTTTATAAGACAGAGATTAGTCATCGTAATTTAGCGCCAGAAACAAAAGCAACTGGTTGGGCAAAGTATCCATTTAAGCTCGGATTGGATCTTTCGGGAGGAACACACTTAGTCTACAAGGCTGATGTTTCTCAAGTTGATCCTACTGAGATGAAAACTTCTATGGATGCACTTCGTGATGTTATTGAAAGACGTGTGAATGTTTTCGGAGTTTCAGAACCAATTATACAAGTTCAAAATGGTGGCTTGTCGAATGCTGGGGAAGAACGTTTGATTGTTGATCTTCCTGGAGTTACAGATGTAAGTAAAGCTATTGAAATGATAGGACAGACTCCTACTCTTGATTTCCGAACAGAGAATCCAGATAAAAATGCAGTTCAGACTGCAACTGTTGATAAGGATGGCAACGTGGTTCTTGATCCATATGCATCTAAATATATTAAGACTGAACTCACTGGTCGTTTCCTTGATAAAGCAATTCTTGAATTTGATCAAACAACAGGAGAACCAAAAGTTGGGTTACAGTTTGATGCGGAAGGTTCTGCTTTATTCGAAAAAATAACAGGTGAAAATGTTGGTAAAACTGTCGCGATATTCCTTGATGGAGCACCAATCTCGACTCCGACAGTCAATGAAGCGATAAGTGGAGGTAAGGCACAAATTTCTGGGAATTTTACACCAACAGAAGCAAAGTTGTTGGTTGGACGTTTGAATTCAGGAGCTCTACCAGTACCAATTAATCTTATCTCTACTCAAACAATCGGTCCTTCACTAGGTGATCAAGCTACAAGTGCTGGAGTTAAAGCTGCTATTATAGGGTTACTCGCAATCGCAATTTTCCTAATAGTCTGGTATAGATTACCTGGAATAGTTGCCGCGATTGCTCTATCTATGTATGCAGTTATAATGCTCACAATATTCAAGTTAGTTCCAGTTACTCTCACTGCTGCTGGTATTGCAGGATTTATTATTTCTATAGGAATGGCGGTGGATGCCAACGTTCTTATTTTTGAACGTATAAAGGAAGAGTTGCGAGGAGGAGATGGAGTTGCTGACTCAATGCACCATGGTTTCAAGCGCGCATGGCTCTCTGTCCGTGACTCAAACATTTCTAGTATAATTACTGCGATTATTCTTTTCTGGTTTGGAACAGCTCTCATTAAAGGTTTTGCTCTTGTCTTCTTGATTGGAGTTGTTATTTCTCTACTTTCTGCTGTTACAATAACGAGATTATTCCTTTATGCTCTAAACATTAAAAGAAAAAATAAATTTACAGAATTCTTATTTGGGTCGGGTTTTACTAATGCTAAGACACAAACTGCTACTGCAGTTTCAAAATAATATGTTCGTAATTAAATACAGAAAAATATTTGTTTCAATCTCAGCAGTTCTTGTTTCTTTATCCATTGCGTCAATGATTTTCTTCGGATTAAATTTCGGTATCGATTTTAAAGGAGGATCACTTTTGGAAGTAGAATATGCAAATGCTCGACCTAGTCAAGAAGTTGTTGAAAGTACCATAAAAGCTCTTAATGTTGGAGAAGTTTTAATCCAGCCGATGGGAGATAGTGGTTACAGTTTCAAGACTCGTGATATAACAGATGGAGAACGTGGACAAGTAATGCAAGCCTTAGGTAGTGACGCAAAGGAAAAAAGTTTCACTTCTATCGGTCCTTCAGTCGGAGCTGAACTTGTTCGTAAGTCAATAATATGTTTTATTCTCGTTGCTCTTGGGATTATCTTTTGGATTGCTTTTTCGTTCCGAAAAGTTTCTAAACCAGTTTCTTCTTGGAAATATGGGTTTATCGCTATCATTTCATTAATCCATGATACGATTATTGCTGCGGGTGCTTTTGCTTTCATTGGATATTTAACGGGGGCAGAAGTAGATACGCTGTTTGTCGTTGCAATACTAACCACACTTGGTCTGTCTGTCTCAGATACTATTGTTGTCTTTGATCGTATTCGTGAAAACATTCGTGTCGGACACTTCAAAACTTTTGAAGAAACTGTTGGTAGAAGTCTCAATCAGGTTTTTACTAGATCAATCATAACTTCCTCAACAGTAATTATGGTTCTTCTTTCTTTGGTATTCTGGGGTCCATCAAGTACTAGAATCTTTTCTATTGTGCTTACTATTGGAATGTTCTTCGGTACCTACTCATCAATATTCTTAGCAAGCCCACTCTTGGTTATGATAAATAAAGATCTTACACAAAAAAAAGTTAAGAACTAGTTTCAGTCTATAAATTGTATTAATTAAATGTCCCATTTCAGCTCGTGTTGGAATGGGACATTTATGCTATAATATACCCTGTATCTATAGTCGTTTATAGAAATTAATCAAATAATTTAAAAAATTTATGTATATAATATTAGGAATTATTGTCGCTCTTATCTTATACTTAGTCTTCAAGTATAACGGTTTTATTACTCTTCGAACACGTACACAAGAGGCATGGGCAGATATAGATGTACAGCTTAAGCGTCGTTATGATCTTATCCCCAATCTTGTGAATACTGTAAAGGGTTATGCAACACATGAGCAAACTGCATTTGAGAAAGTCACAGAAGCCCGCAGCCGTGCAATGCAAGCTGGTACTACAGCCGAAAAAGGAGAAGCTGAAAATATGCTCTCTGGAACTCTCAAATCTTTATTTGCGATCTCAGAAGCTTATCCTGAATTGAAGGCAAATACGAATTTTATTCAACTTCAGAATGAACTTGCAGATACTGAGAATAAGATTCAAGCCTCTCGAAGATTTTACAATGGAAATGTTCGTGATTTGAATACAGCCATTCAAGTGTTCCCGGGTAATGTAATCGCAGGAATGTTCAAGTTTACGAAAATGGATTTCTTCCAACTCGAAGAGGGAAGCGCCGAAAAAGAACCTGTTGATGTTAAATTCTAAAACTGATTATGAAGAAAATAACTCTATTTAATATAATAATTTTTTTAGGGTTATTTTTTGTTTTTGTTCCAATCTCACACGCTGAGGTTATTAAGGACTTTAACTCTACAGTTAATGTTTTTCCTGATTCATCAATCGTTGTTACAGAAAAAATTACTTATGATTTTGAAACCAGTATTCGTCGTGGAATTATTCGTGATATCCGGACCCTAAATTCAAAAAATGAACCGATGCAAGTAAAAGTTTTGTCTGTCTATGATGGGAATGATAATCCGTATAATTTTACTACGGATAAAGAAGGAAATATTTTAACAATAAAAATAGGGGATTCCAACAAAATGGTTTCAGGCATAAAAGAATATAATATCTCATACCAAGTTTTAGGAAGTATCACATATTATGGGGATTTCGATGAGATATACTGGAATGTTACGGGTAGTGATTGGCAAGTTCCTATTGAAAAATCTGAAGCGAGAGTATTATTGCCCAATAATGTTTTTCCGACAAATCAGGCTTGTTATTATGGAGTTGTTGGAAGTAAAGCAAACTGTACAATATCTGAATCTGGGGAATTCTCTTTAGGGAAGAGACTTGAAAATGGAGAAGGGCTCACTGTCGCCGTCGGGTTCCCTAAAGGTATAGTGGTGGAATATAAAACAAAAACGGATTCAGCGCTAGTGAGAAATATAAAAATATTTTGGCCTCTTATTATACCCATTATTACTTTTATTTGGATGTTGACTAAATGGCTAAAAGTAGGAAGGGACCCGAAAGGTAAAGGTGTCATCGTGGCAGAATATGATGTCCCTGATAATCTCACCCCGCTTGAAGTGGGGGGTATTGTAAATGAACAGGTAAAAAATCAGAATATTTCAGCAGAAATAATATACCTTGCGACAAAGGGTTATTTGAAAATTAAACAAACAGAAGAGAGAATGCTAGGATTAATTCCTAAAAAAGATTATGAGTTTACTCTATTAAAAGAAGAAGGTCTTTTGGTTAATGATTTTGATAAAAAGATTTTAACTACAATTTTTGAAGATAAAGGTAATGTTGGAGGGGTAGCTAAATTATCAGAACTAAAGAACGGTTTTTATAAATCAATAAAGGATATAGATAATTCTGTAATTGATACATTATTAAATAAAAAATATTATACAAATTTTCCAAAACCCAAGTTGCATCTTAGTTTTGTATTTTTAATTGTATTATTCTGGCTTACACTAGGATTTATTGGGGATGCTGGATTTTTTGGTAATAATTCTTTGCGTTTAATTTTCATTACAGTTTTTTGTGGATCAATATTTTTATCATCAATTATCTTATTAATTTTTTATCGTATAATGCCCGCAAAATCAGTTAAGGGAGTGTCCACGAAAGAATATCTTTTGGGGTTGAAAGAATATTTACAAATTGCAGAAAAAGATAGACTTAATTTTCATAATGCACCAGACAAAAACCCCGAAATATTTGAAGCGTTACTTCCTTATGCCATGATTTTCGGAGTAGAGGAGCTTTGGGCGAAAGAGTTTAAAGATATATATAATACTACTCCACCTTCATGGTATGATGGTGGGCATTCAAAATTTAATGTAGTTACTTTTGGACACGAAATAATGTTATTTAATGCGATTGCAACTTCATCGCTTTCATCTTCTCCTGGGAGTTCTGGAAGTGGGGGTGGAGGGTTTTCTGGTGGTGGCGGTGGAGGTGGGGGAGGAGGAAGTTGGTAATATTGAGCATTATTGATTAAGATCCAAAAAGTAGTAGAATTAATGAACCTGAATGATTCAGGTCTTAAAAATATGGAAGATAAAAAGATAAAATTAAATACAGTCGTTTTTATTGTCATTATAATTTTATTTGTGATTGTTATCTTATTTGTCACAAAAAAGGCCAATGCTCCAATAATAAATAATACTGACAATAGCGTGCTACAATCTGATACCAAAATATTGGGCAATGTTAATGATTTAGTATCGTTTTCTGTTGCTGGAGGGGAAAAAGTATCAGGGATCTTAAACGTAACGGGTTCTGTCCAAGGAGGATATTTTTTTGAAGCAAATATTTTGGTAAATATTCTGGATGGAAATAAAAAAGTTATCAGAGCAGGTAATGGAAATGCAAAAGGTGAATGGATGACAAGTGGTCCTGTGGGGTTTGATGCTGTACTTGATTTTACCAAGCTTCCTAAGGGTCCTGCATACATAGAGATTCATAATGATAATGCTTCAGGATTGCCAGAGAATGATAAGATGATTTTAATTCCTGTGATAATTAATTAAATCCATATGGCTACTTTATACACACAACAAGGTACGAATGTCCGGAAAACATGGATGCTCATGAGCATCTTTTTGATCATAGTTATTGGGCTCGGTCTTGTCTTTTCACGAATGTATGATAATCCAAATATTTTGTATATTTTTGTAATTTTTTCAGTTGGGATGAACATTGTGAGTTATTGGTATTCTGATAAAATTGCGCTTGGTATGGCAGGTGCGCATCCAGCCACTCGCGAACAATATTTTGATTTTTATACAATAGTTGAAAATCTTGCGATTACCGCAGGGCTTCCAATGCCAAAAATATTTGTTATTAATGATCCTTCTCCAAACGCTTTTGCGACTGGGCGCGATAAAAAACATGCAGTTGTAGCAGTTACTACTGGGCTTCTTTCGATTATGAATAAAACAGAGCTTGAGGGAGTGGTTGCTCACGAGATGAGCCACATTGGTAATCGCGATATGCTAGTCTCGACAGTTGCAGTAGTTCTCGTTGGTTTTGTCGCAATTATTTCTGATATGATGATCCGGATGTCTTTCTTTGGAGGCCAGCGTGATGATAGAGAAGGGAATGGGATTTTCATGATAGTAGGAATTGTGGTTGCAATTCTGGCACCTATTGCCTCAACTCTCATTCAGCTTGCGATTTCTCGTAAACGCGAATATTTAGCTGATGCTTCTGGTGTACTTTTAACTCGTTATCCCGAAGGTCTTGCTTCTGCGCTAGAAAAAATCAGCCAGTATGGAAGGCCAATGCAAAAACAATCAACAGCGATTGCACATTTGTATATTGCTAATCCGACAGGAAGTGGAAAGTTTGCAAAAAAAGTTGGAAATTTGTTTTCTACACACCCTCCCGTTGAGGAGAGAATTAAAAAATTGAGAGAAAGTTTGTAATTAAATTATTTATATGGAATTAAATGGTAATAAAAATTTATGTCTTACGTCTGGGCAAGCGACTATCTGTGTGCAAGATGATGGGGTATTGTTTAAAATAAAATTTTGGAAGTCTTTTACTTCGAAGGTTATTCCGTATGAAGATATAGTGTCTGTTACGATAGGACCAAAATGGTGGATCTTTCCAAGTTTTAGGATTCTCACCAAAGGTGACACGGAATTTTATATTGAGCCGGGACAAAATTCCGGTTTCAATTTTAAGCATAATCAAATCACTATACTAAGATGGAAATATAAAGATTGGGAAAAGTTGGCTTTAGCTATAACAGAAAAGATATTGATTACAAAATAACTCAAGTTTTTAATACTTGTTATTGTTAATAATCTGTGTTTGTTTTATATAAGTTGGTATTACACAACAAAATATTTCAAAAAACTCTTGAAAAAGCGCTAATTTTTTAGTAGTATAGACCCAGATGTTCTTTTCGAAAGAACATCAGTTTTTATTATTAATCCTGATGTTCATTATCCAAGCTGTATCTTACTTTATTGTGAGATACGGTTTTGGATATGGAGGGTTCGCATAGTGGTCTAGTGCGCAGTCCTGGAAAGACTGTATGCCTGAAAGGGCATCGAGGGTTCAAATCCCTCACCCTCCGCCAGCATAAAAATGAGCTCAATTTAGATTGAGCCATTTTTATTTGGCGGAGGGTAGAAAGCTACTCGAGTAGCTTTCGTGGGAGATTTGAAGACCTTTTCCATATGAGTGTACTCACGAATGGAAAAGGTGTACTGAACCTGTAAGGTTCGAAAAATGTACTCATGGTCTCCCACCCTCCGCTTTCGAATTTTACCTTAATTGAATATAAAACTATTATGTGAGATAATGATAGGAGTGTTTACATTCACTATATATTAGTATTTAGTTAACAAAAAAATATGAATAAAAAAATCATTAAGTTTATTTTTATCTTTACTATCGCAATTATCGGATTTAGTGCTCAAGCTTCAACATGTACGTTCGACAGAGATTTGGAACTCGGTTCTAAGGGACAAGATGTCCTCTGTTTACAGCAATATTTGAATAATTCTGGCTATCCTATCGCAACATCTGGGGCAGGATCGAAAGGAAAGGAATCAACTTCTTTCGGCGAGAAGACTAAAGAGGCATTAATTTCCTGGCAATTATCTCATAATATAACTCCCTCACAAGGTTATTTCGGAGCAAAATCACGTGCTAAATATTCAGAATTAATAAAAGGAACGAATACCGTCACCCCACAAACAGCTGATACCTCTACAAAACCAACCGCAACGTCTGGTTGTGAAGGAGGGAATAAGTACAACACAATAACTGGTAAAAACTGTTCAAGCTCTTCAATTTCCACAGTAACAACTACGACTTCTACTTCAAAAACTGTCAGTGAAAAGGAAGCCGAAGATCTAATAAAAAAAGCATTAGATATGATAGAAAATGCGAAAGATCAAATTAGTGATTCTAGTAAAGATACGACATCAGCAAAAGATAATTTAGAAGATGCCAAAAAATATTTATTTAGTTCAGTTGATTCATTCTTTGGTAAAGATTTCGATGAAGCATTCGACTACGCTGATGATGCATATAAAAATGCAAGCGATGCGTTCGAAGATGCCGGTGGAAAATCTGTTAAAGACGAAGTGGAAGATATTATAGACGAAGCAGAAGATATTATGGATAGTTCAGAAGATAAGATAGATGTAGCTGAAAATAATGATAAAAATGTTGATGAATCAAAGGATTTACTAGATGAAGCAAAAGATAAATTAGATGAAGCAAAAGATGCTCTCGATAATGAAGATTATGATGAGGCAGAAAATCTAGCCGATGATGCCGTCGATCTTGCAGATGAGGCCGTGGATGCGATCGGGGATGATAATGATAAAGATGATGCCAAAGAAGCAATCAACGATGCAAAAGATGCAATCAACGATGCAAAAGATGAGATCAGTGATGCAGAAGATAATGATGAGGACGTCGAGGATGCACAAGACCTACTAGATGAAGCTGAAGATTTAATCGCTGATGCAAGAGAAAAGTACAACGACGAAAACTATAGCAAAGCCCAAAACCTGGCTGAGAAAGCACAAGAATTGTCTGAAGATGCCATAGACGCATTATAAGAAAAAATCGTTAATGAAAAAATATTTAACCATTAATAATATAGCCCAAATTGGCCTTATTCTGTTTACAATATTGGGTTTTTTACTTACATCTTTTAAACTTCCACAATATGGCTTAATTCTAAATTTGGTTGCGCAAGTATTTTGGATTTATAGTTCATATAAAGCTTGGAAAAACGCCAACCAAATAGGAATATTTATCAATACATTATTTATCACACTAATCGTACTGTGGGGGATTATTAATTACTGGATTCTATAATTTATGATAAAAAATATTATATTCGATTGGTCAGGAGTAATTAGAGATTGTCTTCTAAACGGTCTTAAAATTACGAATGAGATGTTTAAGGAATTTGGAATAAAAGAGATATTGATAGAAGAATACAAAGAGAATTGGGAACAACCATATATGCGTTTTTATAATAAATATCTACCTGAATTAACCCTTGAGCAAGAAAATGAGTCATATAATAGAGCACACAGAAAATTTCCACACACTTATGCTTTCGACGGAATAGTTGATTTAATAAATGATTGGAAACTAAAAGGTATAAAAATGGTAGTTGTGACTTCTGACAATCCCGAGACTTTGCTTCCAGAGATAGAAAGTTTTGGCCTCCGTGGCGCTTTTGTTGATGTGGTCACTGGCGCTCATGACAAAAAAGAAGAAGCAGAAAGATTAATAAATAAGAATAATTTTAAAAGAGAAGAAACTATTTTTATCGGTGATTCAAATCATGAAATTGAAGTAGGCAAAGAACTTGGTATACAAACAGGAGCAGTTACTTGGGGTTTTTGCACAGAAGAAAAACTTACTTCTCTGAAGCCAGATTTTATGATTCATAACATTGATGAATTAAAGGCAATAATAGAATAAAATTTTATGAACAAAATTAAATTAATCTGTTTTGATTTGGATCAAACGCTCATTACTCATAGTAGTTGGAAAGAGCTCAGCTTTGCTTTAGGTATTTCATATGAAGAGGATCGACGATTATATAAAGAATATAAAGCTGGTCTGACTACTTATAATGAGTGGAATAATAAGCTTCTTGATCAATATAAAAAGCACGACAAAGCTGATAGAAAAAATATCACAGAAATTCTTTCCAGATATACATATGTAAATGGTGTTAAAGAAATTGTTGAATATCTTAAAGAAAAAGGCTATATACTTGTTTTAATTTCTGGGTCAATCGATATTTTAGTTGATATGATAGCCAAAGATTTAGAAATCCCATATGCAAAAGCATATAACACGTTTGTTTTCGATAAAGAGAATAGGCTACAGGGTATATATTCAGAAGGAGGTGATGATACTTCCGGTAAATCAATATATCTTGAAAACTTGTGTAATAAACTCGGAATAAATATAAAAGAATGTGCGTGTGTTGCCGATGGAGCTAATGATATTGAAATGTTTCGTAAAACTGGTCATGGTATTACATTTAAAGGTTCGCCTATAGAAAGTGAAGCATGGCAAGTTATTGATTCACTCAATGATTTAGAAAACATTTTGTGACCTTCTGTACATAATCTGGTATAATATTCTCATGTTTATTATAATTATTCTTGCCTTTATACCTGTTATCATTTGGGCCTTTATGGAGCCGCTTGGTCTCCGTTTTTCTGATTTAACCTCAACGACTACAAGCATAGGTCAAATTCTTGGGCTTGTTGGAATGGTTCTATTCTCTATCAACTTGATACTTGCTGGACGTTTTAAATTCCTCGATCGTTATTTCAAGGGACTTGATAAAATCTACGTAAATCATCATAAGTTTGGAGCAATTGCTTTTTCAATGTTGTTATTTCATCCACTATTTTTAGTTGTTAAATATATTACATTTTCACTACAACAAGCCGGGATGTTTTTCGTTCCATTTGTAAATATACCTATTACGTGGGGAATAATTTCTTTATTCCTTATGATTGTTCTCATCGCTCTCACTTTTTACGCGAAGATAAAATATCATAATTGGAAATTATCTCACAAATTTATGACGCTCGCTTTCTTTTTTGCTATTTTACACGTCGTTTATATTCCAAGTGATATCTCTAGGAATCATTTACTAAGTGCGTATATTTTAATATTAGCGGGGTTGGGGTTGTTTTCTATTTTCCGAAAAGTGTTTAATGAAAAAACAACCAGAGATAGATTTAAGTACAAAATCAAAAATGTAACTGAATTAAATCAAGATATCGTTGAAATAGAAATGGAACCAGTAGGGGAGAAGATGGTTTACAACCCTGGTCAATTTGCTTTCTTTAGCTTTCTGAGCGAAAATGTAACTTCTGAATATCATCCATTTTCATTAGCTTCATCAGGAGAAAATAATATTTTGAAAATAATTATAAAAAACTTAGGAGATTTTACGGGCGGATTGAAAAATTTGAAGCCTAATGATGGAGTATTGATAGAAGGCCCATTCGGTAATTTTTCTCACAAGAATGTAGGAGGTAAGAATCAGATTTGGATTGCAGGTGGTATAGGTATTACTCCATACTTGGGCATGTCTAAAATATTGGGGAATGAATATAAGGTTGATTTGTATTACTCGGTTAAAGAAAATAGAGAAGCAGTTAAGATGGGTAGCTTGCAGGAGGTTGAAAAAACGAACTCGAACTTTAGATGTAATCTCTGGATTACTTCTGAGAAAGGGTATATAACTGCCGAGACGGTTTCAGGACTAAGCAACGGTATAGATAGTAAAGATATTTTCCTTTGCGGGCCACCAGCTTTTATGAAAAGTTTGAGAGACCAGTTCGTATCATTAGGCGTCGATATTAAAAAAATTCATTACGAAAATTTCAGCTTGTAGAACAATGAAAAAATTAACAACCGTATCATTATTTATATTTTGGGCGATAGTTACAGCAATACTCACGGCTGGTTTGGTTTTTTATCAAAACAATAAAGGAATGTCTGGGAATCAGGCAGTAAATAATATTCCAAGTGGGCCAGTAACTTTGGATATGCAAGAGATTGCGAAGCATAATAATTCTTCAGATTGTTGGATGCTCATAAGTGGTAAAGTTTATAACATTACAAGCTTCTTTGGTTCTCACCCGGGAGGTAATAATACGATGTCTCCTGATTGCGGAAAAGACGCTACAGATGCATATTTAACGAAAGACCCATATGCCACAACTCCGAGTGGGGGAAAAAATCATTCGTCGATGGCAGTTGGTTTATTGAATAATTATCTTTTGGGTAGTTTAGGGCAGACTATTAATGGACAAGCAATTTCTCAAACTAACTCTGTGTCAGCTCCTAGAACTAGAGGTTTTGACGACTAATTTATTAATTTTTAAAAGAATATTTTTATGAAAATATCTGTAGTGGTTATTGCTCATAATGAGGAAATGCATATTGAAAAATGCCTTCAATCATTAATGAACCAGACAGTGAAAGCAGATGAAATAATTTTAGTCGCTCATAATTGCACTGACAAAACTGTTGAGAAAGCATCACTTTTCCCGGTTGATATAAAAATTCTTAAAGGAGAAAAGGGTATATCATTTGCAAGATATCATGGAGTTTATAACGCGACCGGTGATAAAATACTTTGTATTGATGGTGATGCTGTCGCTTCGAACAATTGGGTTGAATCGCTCAGTGAGCTTTTAGATGAATCGAAGAGCATGATGGCGGGAACATATGTTAAATTTAAAGGCAATTTATTTTGGTCAGTCACAAATCCTATTATTTATCTCAGCTCATTTGTGCAAAAAAATAAATATGTACTTTGGGGTCCAAGTTTTGGTTTTACTAGAAAAATGAAAAGCCTAGTTTTAAATTGCATGAAAGAATTTCCTGTGATTCATAATCAATTGGGATTAAGTTATTATCCAGATGATATCTGGATGAATCTTAATGCAAATACGATAAATCCGTTGATTTTTACACATAAGGCTACTGTCGTTGCGATCAGCAAGCAAAATTCTCTTGGCGCAATTTTTCGTATACCTGCTAACATAAAAAATACAATTGTTTTAGAAAGATATTTTAAAAAACAATTATCAATTTAAATTAAATTATTGATGTCTAATCAGGGAAACGTCTGGGATAGGGAATATAAGAATCCACTATTTGTTACAAAGCGGGATGGCCCACAAGCTGACACGTTGCGGTTTTTAAAGTTTTTAAAAAAGGAAGAGAAATATATAGTTGAGAACAGAACGATTCTAGACCTCGGGTGTGGTACAGGAAGAAATGCAAATTATTTAGCAGAACGTGGGAACAATGTTATCGGAATTGAAATTTCTAAAACGGCATTACAACTTGCCGAAGCTCGCTCACGCTCCTTATCGCTTACAGTTGATTATCGACTTGGTGACATTGGGACAGAATATGTAATTGCTGATAACTCAGTTGATATTATTCTCGATGTGACTTCTTCAAACTCTCTAGATGAACGGGGGAGAGAAATATATTTAAAAGAATCTACACGAGTATTAAAAACTGGTGGGTATTTTTTTGTACGTGCACTTGCTAGAGATGGAAACAAAAATGTGAAAAATTTATTGAAACAAAGTCCTGGTAGTGAATATGATACATATGTTATAAAAGAAATTGGATTAACAGAGCGAGTTTTCTCCCGAGAAGATTTTGTAAAAATGTACAGTCAGTATTTTAAAATTTTACATCTAGAAAAAAAGTCAAATTATACAACTTTCAACGATCGTATCTACAAGCGTGACTACTGGCTCGCTTATCTTCAAAAATAGTTTACATATTTACGCGCCCGGCGTAAATATGTAAACTGGTGATAAAAAAACGATGTTGTGTTAATATTGAAGTATGAATATTGGCGTTTTTGACTCTGGGGTCGGTGGATTATGGATATTAAAGCACTTGCAGGATGAACTGCCAGGGTATAATTACGTGTATTTTGGTGACCAGGGGCACGTGCCGTATGGCTCAAGATCGATGGAAGAGATTAGGTCTTTTTCAGAAGAAATAACAAAATTTTTGATAAAAAAAGAATGCAGAGTGATTGTTATTGCTTGCAATACTGCGTCCGCTGCGTCACTTTCATATCTCCGTGAAAAATTTCCAGACATTATTTTTGTCGGGATGGAACCCGCGATCAAAAAAGCATCCGAGATAACGCGGACAAAAAAAGTAGGAGTACTTGCAACTCCCGCAACTTTCCAAGGGGAGTTATATAATTCTGTTGTCGAAAAGTTTGCTAAAGGTGTAGAAATATACAAAGATACATGTCCCGGACTTGTAGGGCAAATTGAGAAAGACGAATTATCTTCTTCAAAAACTAAAAAGATTTTAGAAGATGCACTTTTGCCAATGCTTGAAAAAGGAATTGATACAGTTGTTTTGGGCTGTACTCATTATCCTTTCGTGGTCCCACTTATAAAAGAAATTACGGGTGGTAATGTTAATGTAGTAGATCCTACAAGCGCCATAGTTCAACGAGTTTCTAACTTGTTGAACGATAACAATTTAAATGAAGAATCATCAAATAATAAAATTGATATTTTTACTACGGGCGACGTTAATAGTATGGATCCAATTTTATCAGAGTTATTTAAAGACAAAATGTTGGTGCAGAAAATAGATTGGGATAATGATATAATAAGCATATGAGCAAGCTACTAGATGAATTTGAAAAGAAATATAAAGAGTTAAACAAAGCGCAATGTGCAGCCGTTGATACAATAGATGGACCGGTGATGGTAGTGGCAGGACCGGGGACAGGGAAGACACAAATTCTCGCACTTAGAATTGGGAATATTTTACAAAAAACTGACACCTCACCAGATGGTATTTTGTGTCTGACTTTTACCAATTCTGGAGTTAGTGCGATGAAAGAAAGACTCGATAGATATATCGGAGAAAGATCCAAAGATGTTACCATTTCTACTTTTCATAGTTTTGCGTACAGTCTAATCGAGAAAAATTATGAGCTACTAGATTTCGCACAGATGCCTTCACTTCTATCAGATGATGAGGCAGTATTTTTAATTGATGGAATTTTGAATGATAATGATTGGGAATATATTAGCCCTCGTGGTAATCCTGCTATGTATTTCAGTGATTTAAAGCAATTGGTTTCTATCCTTAAGCGTGAACGAATTACGGCTTCCGACCTACAATCTTTTGTTGAAAGTGATATTAAAAATTTAAAAGAAGATAAAGACAATATTTCAACGCGGGGTGAGAGCAAAGGTAAACTCAAAAAAGAAACTGAGAAAAAAATAGAACAATTAAATCGAACTCTTGAGGTTGTGAAGTTTTATGAATTATATGAAAAAAGTAAAAAAGAAAAATCTTTAATTGATTATGATGATGTACTTGAGTACGCCGTGAAGCTTGCAGAAGAATTCGAAAATGTTCGAGATGATATCAGAGAGAATTATCTATATGTATTGGTTGATGAGCATCAGGACTCAAGTGGAGTCCAAAATAGTTTCTTGAAGGCAGTCTGGAAAGGGGTGGAGAGTCCAAATATCTTTGTGGTTGGGGATGATCGTCAACTCATATATGCTTTCTCTGGCGCTTCGCTTTCGTATTTTGAAGAATTTTCACATATTTTCGGTAAAGCCAAATTAATTATTTTAACTGAAAATTATCGTTCAACCGCGCCGATACTTTCTATCGCTGACAGCTTGCTTAAGAGTTCTATTACCGATGAGAAATTAAGTAGTAATAAAAAAGGTGATAGCAAAATAATGCTCAACGGTTATTCGTATCCGCGTGATGAAATCATTGGAGCCGGACTTTATTTTAAACAAAAGATTGAGGCTGGACTATCGCCCGATGAGTGTGCTTTATTGGTCCCGAAAAATTACAATGTTCGTTCGGCTATTACAACTCTTTCTCTCATGGGGCTTCCTGTTGCACAAGGGAAAAATCTCTCACTTTTCTCAGTTGTCGAAGGAGATTATTTCCGTAGAGTCCTCGGACTTTTAGTTAATCCATCGGACTCTTTATTACTTTCAAAAACATTACTCGATAAAACAAGTGAGGTTCCGTATCTTTCGGCCCACAATTTTTTGAGGACAACAAAATTAGATAAATTAACAATTGAAGAATTAATTTCATATAATAGCGACAGCGGACTTTTTGCTGAGACCGATTCTATCTCAATATGGGGCAATAAATTAAAAAATTGGATAAATGATTTATCGGGGGAGAAACCCTCCGTCATCATAAGTTACATTGGCCACGAACTTCTTATCAAAACATCAAAAGAAAGTGATGAGTTATTAAATAGGGTAGAAGTAGTTCGAAGCTTTATTCATCTCGCAACACTATTTGAAGAGAAAAATAAGAAAGCAACACTCTCCTCATTCTTAGAATACATCGATAGACTGGAATCCTACGGAACTCATATAGAGCTTGCTAAATTTGGAAATGATACAGGGATAAAAGTCATGACTCTTCATAAGTCAAAGGGTCTTGAATACGAATGCGTCTGGGTTGCCCACATGAATGAAGAAACACTGATGTCAGAGAAAAAAGGCGGATTTACTTTGCCTGAAAAATTAAAAGAACATATTAATAAACGAAGTGTTGAAGAAGCAAGAAGAGAGTTATACGTGGCGATAACGAGAGCAAAAGAATTCTGTATTTTGTCATATGCCGTAGAAAATTATAATGGTGTCACAATGGAACTTGCATCTATAATCAAAGAACTTGAGGATGAACATTTTGTCAAAAAGACCTCTGTAGAAACCGAAAAAGAAATATTGGCTCTTGGTCCAGAAGTTTATGTAAATGCAAATCTCAAAAAAGATACCGATATGATTTCCGATATAAAAGATTTAGTGCGTGAACACTACAGCGAAATAAAAGTTTCTGTGTCTATGCTTAATAATTTTTTCGAATGTCCATGGAAATGGTATTTTAGAAATTTCTTGAGATTACCTGAATCTAAACCTGTGTATTTAGCACTCGGAACTGTTGTTCACTCGATGATTGAATATATTTTAAAATCAAAAGAGCTACCCACAGAAAGTGAGTTGAAAACAAAAATTGCTTTCGGTCTTGAGAGCGAGGGAATCTCTGATGAAAATGATTTGAGAAAACTTTCACGTGATGCATACGAAATTGTGAACAATTGGATCAAAAATTATTATAAACATTTACTGCCTGATTTCAAATCAGAGAGATCTGTTTCTTTCATTGATAAAAAGAATTTTCCACATTTACAAATGTATGGAAAAATTGACCTGACTGAATATACACCAAATGGCGAAATTTACGTAACTGATTTCAAAACAGGAAGTTCAAAGACGAGTGGAGTTATCGAAAAGATGAGCGAAGAGGGTAGGATGTCTGATTATCTTCGTCAGCTTACTATGTATTCTTATCTACTCTCAGGTGAGAGGAAAGAATCAAAAGTCACCAATTCCAAATTATTATTCCTCGAAGCCGAGCCCGGGGATAAAAATGCATTTTATCAAACAAGAATTATCGACGAGCAAATTGATTTACTTAAGAGAGATATTAAAGAATATGACGAGTTTTTATCATCCGGCTCTTGGGTAGATCAAGAGTGTAATTTCAAACCATTTGGTTCAAAGTCTCATGAATGCGAATATTGCAAAATGTCCGAGCACCTTTTTAGTAGTCGGACTACTAAAAAATAAGATTTGAAAAAAGGTAATAAAAGTGATATATTTTAAGGATGTCGGAGTATCAAAAAGGAAGTTTGCATCCACTAACCCTCACATTGAACGAGGCCGTTTCTATATTTAAGGATTTTGGATTCTCCGTCGAATCAGGTCAAGAAATGGAAGATGAATGGCACAATTTTGATGCTCTCAATGTACCTAAGGATCATCCCGCTCGCGATATGCAAGACACATTTTTTATAAAAGGTGAAGAAGGAAAAGTTTTGCGTACTCACACATCAAACACCCAAATAAGATTTATGGAGAATCTTGTGAAGGGCGGAGGCAAACCCCCATTTGCGATTGTTGTACCCGGGAAAGTTTTCAGAAATGAATCTACCGATTCTGGACATGAAATGCAATTTTACCAGATTGAGTGCTTGATGATCGGAGAAGATATTTCAGTTGCAAATATGAAAGGGGTATTGTTTGAATTCTTCAAAAGATTTTTTGCAGATGACAAAGTAGATATTCGTCTTCGCCCCTCGTTTTTCCCATTCGTTGAGCCAGGGTTTGAAGTAGATTTGAAAAAAGGGGAGAAATGGTTTGAGTTACTCGGGGCTGGAATGGTTCATCCAAAAGTTTTGGAAAACTGTGGAATTGACGGGAAGAAATATCAAGGTTTCGCTTTTGGCATGGGTCTCGATAGACTTGCAATGATGAAATATAAAATTCCAGACATCAGATTACTTTATCAAGGTGACCTAAGAATTAATCAATTCTAAGAAGTTCAAAGTTATAAAGTTGAAAGTTATCAAGTTAGATTAGAAAAGATATGAAAATAGAAAAATTTGAACAAATAACAGCGTGGCAGAGAGCGCAAGAATTGAACATTATCATTTATAAACTTTTTAGTGATTGTAAGGATTTTTCTTTTAGAAGTCAGATCGAAAGAGCTTCCGTTTCTATTATGAATAATATAGCTGAAGGTTTCGAAAGACAAACAAATAAAGAATTTAGAAATTTTCTTTATATTTCTAAAGGTTCTTGTGGGGAAGTTCGCTCAATGATTTCACTTGCTTTGGATTTAAATTATATTAGTAAAAACGATTTTGAAAATATTTATGAAAAATGTGTCGAGATATCAAAAATCTTATCCGGTTTTATTAAAACTTTATAAACTTTATAACTTTTAACTTTATAACTCATGTATATTTCTTATAATTGGTTAAAATCATATATACCCGAAATTCCTTCTGCGGAAAAGATTGAAGATCTTATCATTTTTCATTTGTGCGAAATAGAAGAAACAGTAAAACTTAAAAACGGTGATACTGTTTTTGATTTGAAAGTTTTACCTGACAGAGCGCATGATTTACTTTCTCACCGTGGAATAGCTCGCGAGGTTGCTGGACTCTTGGGTTTAAAATTGAAACTGCCGGAATATAAAATATCGGTAAATGGTTCAGATGGAAAATCAGAAAAAGAATTTTCAGGAAAATATTTTGATAATAAATCAAACGATTTGAAGATAAGTATAGATACGCCCAATTGTCGTCGCTACATGGGGCGTATTGTTCGCAATATAAAGATTGGGCCATCACCAGAATGGATGGTTAAATTCCTAGAGAGTGTAGGACAGAGAAGTATCAATAATATCGTTGATGCTACAAATATTGTGATGTATGATTGTGGTCAGCCTATACATGCTTTTGACTTAAAACAAATACCAGATAAGGAAATCGTTATAAAACAAGCAAAAAATGATGAATCAATCGAACTCGTTGGTAGTGAAAAAATTACGGCAAAACTAAAAGAGGGCGATGTCGTAATAACTGATGGCGAGAAGAATCTAGCTATTGCTGGAGTAAAAGGTGGACTTCACTCTGGTATTTCTGATGATACGACTGACATTCTGATTGAAGTTGCCAATT
>Ga0209800_10001660_pt1 | contig 22152 bp, 21 predicted proteins | sample Higcelweek8metaG_FD_187174 | JGI IMG/M metagenome (GOLD analysis project Ga0209800, IMG submission 187174) | Freshwater pond sediment microbial communities from the University of Edinburgh, under environmental carbon perturbations - High... | ecosystem: Environmental > Aquatic > Freshwater >...
CATTTCCAAATACCGCGTTTTTAACCTCATCATCCATCTGTGAAATAAACTGATTGGCCACCGTCAGGTTCAAGTGATATTTTCTGGCTTCTGACAAAATCACCGCAAAATCTTGGGTGGCAAAGTTCTGAAACTCATCCACATACAGATAAAAATCACGTCTTTTTTCTTCCGGTATATCCTGCCGGCTCATGGCCGCCATCAATATTTTGGGGATCAGCACCAAGCCCAAAAATGCCGAATTTTCTTCACCAATCGTTCCTTTAGCCAAGTTAATTATCAAAATCTTGCCCTCATCCATCGCTTGTCTAAAATTAAACGATGAAGTCGATTGTCCAATGATATTTCTCATCATGGTGTTGGTGATAAATCGGCCAAATTTAGACACGATATAATCCAGCACTTCCGACTTGTGAAATTCATTGGTATTGGCAATCTGATCTGTCCAATATCTTTTCACCATCGGATCATTTAATTTTGGCAACAAAGTTTGCACATACGACGGATCGGTCAAACAGCGCACAATTTCAATAAATGTTGCCCCGGGCTCCGACATTACTGTCAACATAATATTTCTAATCGCATGTTCAAATCTCGGGCCCACAATACCTGTTTTATAAGGATCGTAAAGCTTATACATCAGGTTAATAATCGAGCTGGTCACAAAATCCTTTTGATCGTCGCGGTCACATTCCATCACGTTAAAACCCATCGGTCTGTCCACCATCGACGGATCAAAATAAATCACATCTTCCACTCGCTCCGGCGGTATTCTTTCCAAAATACTTTCAAATGTGTCATGAGGATCAATAAAGCACACTCCTCGACCCTTTTTAATATCTTGCAGGGCCATATCGGCCAGAAGCCACGATTTACCCACACCGGTTTGCCCCACAATATAAAAGTGTCTTTGACGGTCAATATCGGTCATGCAAAATTTCTTAGTCACCCCTCGATACACGTTGTCTCCCACATACAATCCTTCCTGGGCACTTTCCACTGGAGCCGGTGCCTTTTTAGCTTTCAGCCAATAAATAGTCGGAGTTTCAATGGTTTTGTTGGGAAAGTGGAACATTGACGCCATCTCTTCCGAAGACAAAATTGTTTTATTCTTGTACCAAAAAATTACCGGGTATTTATAAATAAAATCATCCATAAACATCGCCTTAAATCTTATCTTTCGGCTCGATAGCTTGTTCCAAGGCGATTCAAATTGGCCAAATGTTGTTTTCAGATTATCAATATTCATCTTGGCTCTCTCTTTTGTTGGCGCACACGACACCATCCGAATCGCCACCTCCATCCCCGGTTTATTGCATTTTGCCTCAATCGCTTCCAGTTGGCGGGCATCAACTTTGTATGATGCCTTTTCCGGATTCGACTCCGATTTCTTAGTGCTACTAATAAAACCTTTCCCGGCTTTTGCCCATGATCCGTTTGTCGGGCTCAGCACCATTTGAATTGCCATTGTCTCGCCTTGCCCAAGTTTCGACATGGCCGAAGTAATCGACGACATTGGGTCAGTCGGTATTTCCTTAAATGTTTTCAGTGGATAAAAAGGAGTTTTTTTCAAACCCAGCCAAACATATTCAATTTTTCCATTCTCTGTAAAAATATTAGGCTCCTCCACCTCCTGAACATCGGCTCCGGCATACACACTATAAATTTGTTTTTCAATTACGTCCTGAAATTTTTTAGGACAACTAATATAAAATTTAATCTCATCATCTGTCCCAATCAGCTCCAAGGACATACTTGGTTGTGGTTGTAATATCTGTAAAAACTTATATCTGGCTGATTTATAAAAACTGGCAAAAGAAGAAATTATCTGATCCATCGAATCAATCTTGACTTCATTATCCTGAGGCACGGCGATGTGCAAGGTCACCAGTTCCAGCGATTCTTTTTCCCTTCCTCTCCACCTAAGCCACAGTATCACCACATAGCCCAACAAGCCCAACAATCCCAGCACCAATACTCCCGCTCCCAGCAGTACCATCAACCTAATAATCATTTCCTCCAAATTAAAACTTTCGATATTCATTCTGATTTAAAAGTAACTTTATTTTTTTTAATTTTCATCAATCGGAAAATAAATACCGACAACCATTTCCCCGCATCCTCCACCTTTTTCTTAAATCCGCTCACAAAAGATGATCTGGTCACTGGCAGGGTCACCACCGGCGATACCGGTGCTGATGGTTGCATCATCACTTGTCCCTGGTCATCAACCACTGTCTTTGGCTGAGTTTGATCCTTCTCCAATTTTTCCATCCATGTTTCCACATCTCTGGGCAAAATTATCTCCGAGTTTTGATCAATCATCTCCGGCACTCTGTTTACCACTCGCCCCGGTGATTGTTCTGGTGACTTATTTAATATCTCTTTATTTTCCGGCATATAGTAACAAAAGTATAAGCTATTCTTACTCTTTTCAGAATAGCTAGTTTCATCCTAGCCCTCCGTCTCGGAGGCTGGGTTTAGTTCTAGTTCCCCTTTCTTCAAAGGGGAAAGCTCCGGTGAGACTTTAGTCGACACCGGAGAAGGGGATTTTGTTCTCGCCCTCCGATTCGGAGGGTGGGTTTGGTTTCGGAGGGTGGGGGCTAGCCCCCCTTAATGTATAATTCCAGTTAATGTCCTCCCTTACCGAAATTCGGAAAATTGACAATACCCGCACCGGAGTTCCTTGGACCAGTGTTCTCGCCATTTTTCTAATCATCGCTGTTCTGGTCTGGTTTTTTCGGGGGGGCTCTTTCCGGCTTTACGCTAGTGTTTTTTTTGGTCTCTATTATTTAACCAACCGTATTTGGATCTCAGTTATTCTCATTGGTATTCTTCAAAATCTTATTTTCTTGCCCCTCCGTTTTATTGGTCTCAAAATGTCCACTTCGATCAAAAACTTCGAAGATGAAATTGACACTCTCCAAAACGACGATCAGTATCTAATTCTTCAGCAAAAGGTTAAAAAAGGGGATTTTACGGCCATTTTCTATATCCTCAACTTCATTCTCAATGTCATCGCCTTTTTCTCGGCGGGCCGGATTTTCCTAATCAATTTTTACTCCCAAAAACTCGACCCCAATTATCTTTATTCCTTCATTCCCTATCCCAAGTATCCCCTCCAGGGCACCGACTTCTATTTTCCATTTTTTAATGTCAACCAAACTATCGCTCTCGATTGGAAATATCTAATTTATTTTTGGCTTGGTTTATCCCTCTTTTTTGCCATCCTAAAATTATTTTGGCGTTTCTTAAAGCCATTTCTTAGTAAAAACAAAACCTTGCTTCGTTATCGGATCAATTACAACCGTCTCCTCATCACTTTGGGTGGAATTGGTCTAACCACCATCATTGTCTCCACTCTGGTTCTAAGACACATCCCCACCGACTTGTCCTTTGTCTGGCTAATTGCCGATCTCACCCGGCAAAACAACACCATGAATGCCGTCACGGCTGTCGGCACTTTTCTGACCACGGTTCTGGCTGGCTACAAGCATCTTTCCATCAGTGCCCAAAACCTGGCTAATGCTGGAATTAGTCAAGAAGTAATCAATCGCATTCTCAAATCTGAAATGCGCCAAAGTTTTAAAAATGGATTAATTCTTGGTACCGGAGCCTATCTGGTTACCAATCACATTCCTTGCGCTTTTGAGCTATCCGTCGCCACTTTCGAGATTCTCTATGTACTCTCTCCGCTTACTTTTGACCGTCTATTAGTGTCTCGTCCCCAACCGCCCATCCCGGATACCAAAAATGATTCGCCAATTATCCACGACTAATACCTCATCATGACCCATCAAGATTTCGTCGACCAACTCAAACAATATCGGGATTTAATTTGGCCCCATATCGAAAAAAGTTTGCCCTCGATTGTCACTTTTGATGATTTCTGCCGGCCTGCTGAAAAATATCAGTACTTGGTTGATTTCCACTCAACCATGGCCAATGTCTATCCCCGGCGAATGGGCAAGTATTTTCGCCCCAGCCTGGTCATGCTTACCGGCGAAGCCATGGGGGTCTCCCGCGATTTGCTTATCAACACCGCCTCCGCCCAGCAACTCTCCGAGGAATGGATTTTAATACATGACGATGTCGAAGATGATTCTGCCCAAAGGAGGGGAGAACCTGCTCTTCATCATCTATACACCAAAGAACTTGCCGTCAATGCCGGTGATGGTCTTCATGTATTAATGTGGACCCTACTCCAACACAACCAAAACATAATTGGTGCCGACAAATGTTTCCAAATTATGGCCGAGTTTTCCCGCATGCTCGACCGCACTGTCCTTGGTCAAACTATCGAAATAAAATGGACCCAGGAGAACAAAAAAGACCTCACCGACGAGGACATTCTCTTAATTCTCGAGAGCAAAACCGGTTATTACACCGTTGCCGGGCCCATGCGTGAAGGGGCTATCATCGCCGGCGCCACCCCCGATCAATTACAAAAAATTTATCAGTTTGGCAAATTAACCGGTTATTGTTTTCAAATCAAAGACGATCTTCTCGACCTCACCTCCGATTTTCAGGGCTTAAAAAAGCAGATGGGCAACGATATCTTCGAGGGCAAAAGAACCATCATGTTGGCTCACCTTCTTCGGACTATTACCGGTCCCGACCAGTCGCAGTTATCCGATATCTTAGCCAAAAATCGTTATCAAAAAACTCAGGCCGAAGTTGACTGGGTCATTTCCAAAATGGACCAATTTGGAAGCTTTGACTATGCCGACAAGTTGATGCGCCAATTTGGTCACCAAGCTCATGAATATTTTTTGAAAAATCTTGATTTTTTAACCTACCAACCGGCTCGTGATTACCTCGATTACCTCCCCGAATTTTTAGTCAACCGAGACCATTGATAGCCCTCCATCCCTGAGCTTGTCGAAAGGCTATAGCCCTGAGCTTGTCGAAGGGGTTTTAGTTTCTCCCTCAGTTCTGCTAATCTTAATTGATGATTAAGAAGATATCCAAGTTTGCGGTTTTTAGTCGTCACTCTCGCCTCCTCTCCACCGTCTCCCTGATGCTCTTTTTCTACGCCCTGTTCAACGGTCTTATTTCCTACATTCTCCCCATCCAAATCACCAATCTTGGTTTTTCCAAATCTCAAATGGGTCTCATTATTGCCTCCAGCAACATTTTTGGTGCCATCTTCGATTTTGTTCTCGCCAAATATATTACCAACACTGGTTACCGTCGTCTTTACCTCATTGTTTTTGGCCTCTGTTTTATTTTCCCCTTAATCGTCTTTCCGGCCAAGACTGTGCCTCTATTTTTAATTGCCATGGCCATTTGGGGCCTATACAGCGATCTTAGTCTCTATGCCACTTTCGATTTTGTCAGTCGTCGCACTCCTTTTGATCAGCACTGTCAGTCTTTTGGTTTCATCAGCATTTTCCGTAATCTTGGTTACCTCATTGCTCCCATCATTGCTGGCTTAATCGTTCTTGAAACCATCGATTTTTTTCCATACTCCTTGTCTTTATCTTTTGTCTTTATCGCTCTAATTTTTTACGTTCTTCTCCTCAAATTCTCCCCCAAAAAAGATTCTCCCGAATACAATCATCAGGCCAAATACATCCACCACAATTTTTTCAAAGAGTTTCATATCCTTCGCCGGGTTGCCCGCGTTCTTTTCCCCGTCATAATTTTTAATATCTTAATTTATGTTTTTGATGCCACTTTTTGGACCATTGGTCCAATTTTTGCCGAATCATTTCCCAATTTTCGCGATTTTGGTGGCTTCTTTATGACCGCCTACACTCTCCCGGTTCTCATTGTCAGTTGGTTTGTCGGGCCAATAACCAAAAAATTTGGTAAAAAGAAAACCGCCTACTATTCATTTCTTTTGGGCTGTATTCTTTTATTGCCCCTCGGATTTATCAAAGATCCACTACTAATCATTATCACTGTCTTTTTGTCTTCTCTGGCTGGATCCATCGCTTGGCCAGCCATCGATGGGGCCTATGCCGATTATATGACCGAGAGCCATTGCTACGAAAAAGAAATCATCAGCATCAACGATTTTACCTGTAACATCGGCTATATTATTGGCCCAATTACTGCCGGTCTCATGGCCGACCTGGTTAGCCTTCAAAATGTTTTTGTCATCATGGGTCTGGTCGACATCGCCATCATTCTTTATTTACTCACCATCACCCCCCGCCACATCAACGTCATTCTCCACCGCCATTAACTGTAGGGGTTTCGCTCGCCGAAACCCTCACTCTCTGGCAATGGCAATTGTTCTAGCCCTCCCTGTCAAGGGAGGGGGGACCCTCCGTTTCGGATGGTGGGCTGGGTTTAGCTATAGCCCTGAGCCAGTCGAAGGGTTCTAGTTCCCCTTTCTTCAAAGGGGAAAACCCCGGTGAGACTTTAGTCGACACCGGAGAAGGGGATTTTGTCCTTGCCCTGAGCTTGTCAAAGGGGATGAGCTTGGTATAAATGGTAGAATGAGGTTGTGGAATCGCAGGTGGAAGAAATCAAATCAAAACTAGACATCATTGATGTCATCAATCGCTATCTTCCGCTAAAAAAACGTGGCAAGCATTTTGTCGCCTGCTGTCCCTTTCATTCCGAAAAAACTCCCTCCTTTGTTGTTTCCCCCGAATTGCAAATCTACAAATGTTTTGGTTGTGGCAAAGGTGGCGACGTCATCAATTTTGTCCAGGAATTCGAAAGAATCGACTTCAAAGAAGCCCTTCATGATTTGGCCAAAATCGCCGGTGTTGATCTGGTATATTCTCAGGAATTGTCTCAAACCGAGCACCATCGCGCCCGTCTATTGATCATCAATCATGAGGTGGCCAGGTTTTATCATTTCCTCCTCCTCTCTCATCCGCTTGGCAAAAATGCTCTCGATTATGTTCTAAATCGGGGCATCACTCTGGACACTATCAAGTTATTCCAAATTGGCTTTTCGCCTGTCAATCCCGCCCTCATCAGCCAGTATCTTCAAAAAAAAGGTTTTTCCATTCCCGATCTTATCGCCACTGGCACCTTCGGTCTTAGCCAATATCATTCCCAGCAATTATACGATCGTTTTCAGGGTCGGCTAGTTTTCCCCCTCGCCGACGCTCGTGGTCGCATTCTAGGTTTCTCCGGCCGGTCATTGCCGGGTTCAACTAAGACCGAAGCTGCTAAATATATCAACTCACCCGAGACCGATCTATATCACAAAAGTCATCAGCTCTTTGGTCTTAGCCAAAGTCGTGATGCTATCAAATCTGAAAATGCGGTCATTGTCACCGAAGGGGAATTCGACATGATTACTCCGTTTCAAGCGGGCATAAAAAATATTGTCGCCATCAAGGGCACTGCCTTTACTCCCGACCAACTTCAACTTCTTCATCGTTTAGCCGAGACCCTAATCCTGGCTCTCGACTCCGATTTTGCCGGCAACAATGCCTCCAAAAAAAGTATTGAATTAGCCGATTCTATGGGTTTTGACATTCGGGTCGTTGATCTGGAAGATCGGTTCAAAGATCCCGATGAAGCCCTCAAGGCCGATCCCGATTTTTTTCGTCGCCAAATAGCCTCGGCTCTGCCAATTTGGGACTTTTTAATCAAATCAGCCGTCAAACAAAATAACCCCGACACTGTCATTGGCAAGAAAAAAATCTTACTCGAAACTTTGCCTTTTATCAACAAAATTAGTAATCTAGTCATTCGTTCAGATTATCTTCAAAAACTGGCCGACATCATCGGCTCCACCCCCGAGTCGGTTATCCTCGAATCCCAAAAATATCAAGTCGCCACAACTGCACCAGCTGTTGGCGACTCTGCTCCGATTACTCCCATCGCTCTCTCCGCCTACGACAAAAATCTCGAAGCTCTCGAGGCCTACCTAATTGCCCTGGTTTTATCTTCAAAAAATCCCCCCAAGCTTAGCCAAAAAATAAATAATAAATATCAATTCACCCTCCCTCGTTTTCAAAATTTATTTTCCTTATTATCAGATACCACCGATTTTGTTTCTGCTGATTTTCAGCAATCACTCCCGCCCGAGCTTGTTCCCATTTTTCAAGACATTTATCTCCAGTCAAATTCCATTGATCTAGATTCCCACCACCGCCATTTAGAAATTAGCAAAGTCATCGACCATCTCTTGGTCATTACCATCAAAGAACAGCTCAATTCCATCAGTCGCCAAATCGCCCAATTCGAGGCCCAGGGCCAAACTGCCGAGATTGAAAAGCTGGAATTAGAGTATAATCAATTACTTTCTCGTCTTCCTCGTTTGCCAAAAGTTAGAAGCTAGATTTATTCTAGCTTTTCTTATACAATATGCCGATGCCTACCGCACTAAATTTTTCAAGAATCAAGCAGTCGCTCCTTACCCAAAGTAAAAAACTCCACTACCTTACCAACGAAGAGATCATTGCCCTCATTCCCGAACCCGAAAAATACATCGAAGAAGTCGATAGCTTGTTTGATTATCTCTTCGAAAGAGGGATAGATGTTTTTGACAAAGTCGAATCACAAGCGCTTATCCAATCCGAAAAGGCCAAAGCTGGTACTGGCGATTTGTTGGCTCTTCTGGCTCAGAAAAACACCGTTGATTCGGTCCGCATGTATCTCAAAGAAATTGGCAAAATTGATCTGATCAATTTTGACAAAGAAGTTGAATTAGCCCAAGCCATCGAAAAAGGTTCCCTGGCTGCCCGCGAATCTCTCATCACCGCCAATTTAAGATTGGTCGTCTCCATTGCCAAAAAATATATCGGTCGCGGTCTATCTTTTCTCGATTTAGTCCAAGAAGGAAATCAGGGGCTAATGCGGGCGGTCGAAAAATTCGACTGGAAAAGGGGATTCAAGTTTTCAACCTACGCTACTTGGTGGATTCGTCAGGCCATCACCCGGGCTATAGCCGATCAGGCCAAAACCATCCGCATTCCGGTTCACATGGTCGAGACCATTAACAAGGTCTACAAAGCCACTCGGGCTTTAACCCAGCGTCTTGGTCGCGAACCCCTAATCGAAGAAATTGCCTCCGAAGTCGGCGTCACCGTCGAAAAAGTCGAGGAAATTTATCGTATTTCTCAAGACACCACTTCTCTGGCCACCCCGGTGGGTGATGATGAAGACTCATTTTTGGGTGACTTTATCGAAGACACCACCCAGCTTTCTCCCTACGAGGAAACCAGCCAAGAATTACTCCGCGAATCCATCGAAGAAGTTTTGGGATCACTTGATGATCGTGAAGCCAAAGTTCTCTCCCTTCGGTTTGGTTTAATGGGGGAAACTCCAAAAACTCTCGAAGAAGTCGGCAAAATCTTTAATGTCACCCGCGAGCGAATTCGTCAAATCGAAGCCAAGGCTCTTCGAAAACTAAGACATCCTTCCAGAAGAAAAAAGTTGCAAGATTATTTGGAATAAATCTATTTCAAATATCCCGTTTCGTTGATCATTATCTGCTCGTATCCTTCCCCTTTTTGTTCAAAAATCGAGGTCGAGGCGTTGTCAATTCTCACTTTCGAAATCACTTCTTCAAAGCTTAATTTCAATAAATTCGACAAAAGCCAGCGGATGGGGTTACTGTGACTAACCACCAGCACACTGCTTTTCGGATGCTTTTCCCTCACCTCATCCAAAAATCTTTTCACTCTCAGGTTCACATTTTTTTGCGATTCCACCCCCATACTCAAGTTGTGTTCCGTCTCCTGGTCCAGTTGTTCAAAATCGATTTCTGAGTGTGGTTTTCCCGAAAACTTACCAAAGTCCCTTTCCTGAATCAGCGGGGTGTGAACCACTTTTGTCCTCCATCCGGTTTCCTCCATAATATATTTCAGCGTTTCCTGACATCTATCAATCGGTGAACAATAAATTACGTCAATTTTATATTTTTTCAAGAATCTACCCAGTGCTTTTGATTGGTCAATTCCTACTTTGCTCAATTTCCCCGGGTTTAAACCTTGCAGTACTCGACCCAAATTGGCCTCGGTCTCCCCGTGTCTCACCAAAACTAGCTTCATAACCCAATTTTATCACTTTATGTCAAATACCCGGTTTCGTTCACCATCACCTTCGATACCACCTTCTCACTAATCTCAAAAATAGTGGCCGAGGCGTTATCAATCTCCACTATTTCCCCGGTTAATTGAAATACAAACATCTTTATTGGTGCCGCATGCGACACCACCAATATCGTTTCCTCATTCACATAATCAATCTTCAAATCCTCGATAAACAAATTGATTCTGTTTTGCAATTCCTGCCAATCCTCACTCTTGTTTTTGGCTCCCACCAGCAGTGAAAAAGAAATTTTGATGTCTTCTTCATCTCTTCTCTTCAATATTTCTTCCATGGTTTGAACACATCTAATCGATTTTGAACAATAAATATGTTCAATCTTCTCCTGGGACAAATATCTGGCCACTTTCTTGGCTTGTACCTTCCCCTTATCGGTTAAACCATTAGTCGGGGCTAATTGCTTAGCTCCCGGTGTCGATTCTGCGTGTCTCACCAAAATTAATTTCATGGGGGTATTTTATCAAAAAGTGTATTATTACATAATGACACGGATATTTTTGGTCATTTCAGTCGTCATCAATGCCATTTTTGGGTTTTTTCTCATCTCCAAGACCTCGTCTCCTTCCCCGCTTTTCACTGTCTCCCGGGTCATCGACGGCGACACTATTGTCATCGATGACCCCAAAAGCCTGCCTGCCAGTAGGGAAATCAGGCTCATGAGTGTCAATGCCCCCGAAATCAATCTTTGTGGTGGCCCGCAATCAAAAGCCTATTTAGAAGAATTAGTTCTAAACAAAAAAGTTCGGCTCAACGGCCAGCTCAATGACCATTATGGTCGCCTATTGGCTCTGGTTTATGTTGACGATCTTTTGGTTAATCAAGCCATCATTTCGGCTGGTTGGGCTCGCTTCACTTCCACCGCCTCAGTTGAATCGGAGAATCTCAAAACTGCTTTTGCTCAGGTCAAAACTGCCAAAATTGGCATTTTTAGCTCTCTGTGTCTTCAGGATCACAATCCGACCGATTCCAAATGTAATATCAAAGGCAACCTTCGAGAAGGTAAAAAAACCTTTTTTTACCCGGGTTGTGGCAATTATTCCAATGTTCTTATCGAGCTGGATCAGGGCGATCAATGGTTTTGCACCCAAGCCCAGGCCATATCCGAGGGATATACCAAATCAGCCAATTGCCATTAACTCGCTATTTCAATAATGACTGGTTTTTCGACAGCTAGTGTCATATAATCAATCCTAGCCCGCACCTTTCAAAATTAGTCGTACGTCATTCGTCATTATTAATTAGTAATTAGTCATTAGTCATTAGTAATTAGTAATTAGTAATTATTAATTAGTAATTGTTTTTATTCCTCTGTAGCCTTGCCTCGATTTGATGAGCGAAAGCGAGTCAAAGCGGGTCAGTTGGTTATTTGGGATAAATTAGACGTAATTTATCTTTATGGTTAACATTCCGTCAGGAACGTTAATTTTTTAAAGAAAAATTTTACATTCCTCTGTAGCTCAGTTGGTAGAGCGCCTCCCTGTTAAGGAGGATGTCCTAGGTCCGAGTCCTAGCGGAGGAGCAAAATTAACAAAGCCCCATTCTTGGGGCTTTTTTAATTTTATTTCTCCCTTGGCTTTGATCTTGAGCGAAGCGAAAAGGGTAGTTTAGTCCGATCGAAGCATCGGACAGTCCTAGCGGAGGAGCAAAATTAACAAAGCCCCAAGAATGGGGCTTTTTTAATTTTATTTCTCCCTTGGCTTTGATCTCACGCAGTGAGGGGAGCCTGCCCTGATCCTGAGCTCGTCGAAGGAGAAGGGAGTCCCTTGGGAGTTCGTAGCCCTGCCTGCCGGCAGGCAGGTTTAGCGAAGAATCCCTAGCGGAGGAGCAAATATTTAAATTAGCCCAAAAGATGTGGCAAATATACATTTTACTCTGCGACGAAAAGTTTCTTTACACTGGGCTAACCTCGGATATCAATAAACGTTTGGAGCAGCATCAAAACCACGAGACAAAGACCACTAGCCGTTTTTCAAACATAAAACTAATCTATTCAGAAACGTTTGATAATAAATTTGATGCTTTATAATAATTTATGTCTGAGTTTCAGAAACCACCGCGCTTGTTAGGTTTTATGTCAACTCACCTTTTTGAAGAAAAGGTGGCCAACCATTCATGCACATTTAGCGCTCGTAGAATTATAGAAGAGGCTAAAAGTGAGGGATTTAGTGGAAAGATACTGGAAGTTAGAAACCCTGGAGACGAATCCCCTGAATGGTACGGCACTCATTCATATGTTTGTTTAGACGAACAACCGCAAAATAGCCCAGCCCTCAATCAAATGGTTCTCGGCACCGATTGGTTAACAAAAGGTGATGTCGTAGAGACTGGTCACGATATCACAGACGAGATACTTAATACTCCCTGGGAAAGATTGTGATGCGGGATCACGCAAATTCCGTTTTTTAATGAAAATTGTAAGATCAATTGACTGCCATCGCAATATTATTTTGGAACAAAAGGAAATGTTTTTACATAAAGTCGGTCCTGAGTTAATTTATTTAATGTGGGTCGACACCCCTTTCTGTAGCATTCTCTTTTCTTTGTAATAAAGAAATATTGCCTTCCCCATGTGTTCCAATTACACCCTAATCTCAGATAGTTCGTCCGTTACATTGAACCCTTTCTCCTTTAAATATGCCTTGATACGATCATCGATAGATTTATTAATTATTTCCAAAATTTTAGAAAAGGAATGTCAAGTAATCCGTCAATATACACAACAATTGCCTCAACCTTTCCGTCAGGCCTGTATGCATGGGATATCTGAATAACCCGGTGTTTTCTACCTTTATTCATCCATTCCTGAAGATCACTAGCCAGTTGCTCAGAACTTTCAGCAACAAAAGTTTTCGATTGTTTGCAATTCCAATCCCACTCAGTCATCTGATTTAGGATAACATGATTTTGTTGGTGGTATTATTCACTTATTGAAGAAGAAATACATCTGGACCTGCGACTATTGCGGAAAAGAATTTGCTACCAAGAAAGAATCGGACTATCACGAATCGAATTGTATTAAGAATCCTAAGTACAAAGAGATTGTGTTTAAAGTAAAGAAACCGACACTGAAATCTTCTTTTCTAGCCATCTTGGTTTTAATTGGTGTCTATCTCTTTATTACATCAACAAGCTCCTCTGGTAATTCAAACAAAATTTATGTTAACCCGACCCCTTCTGGTAACGAAGGATGTAGTAGGACAAATCCTTATTCGATACCTCCTGAGTTCCAAAGAGCATTGAGTTTGATGATACAGAGACTCAAATCACCTTCCTTGTTCACTCAGCAATCGACAGGCTCATCTATAAATCCAGAAGTAATGAAGCTACTTTCTAATCACGGAAACAAAATAGATCAAATACAGAATTGTCTTGATATTCAGTATTCCAAGAATGATACCGACATGGAAGGAGCTAACGGTTATTTTTTATACACAGATAATCAGTCAACGGACGATCTCAAGATTATTGTTTCTCCTAAGTACCAAGCAACAGATGACTTATTGACTTCACTCCTGTTGCTTCATGAAGTGACACATGCGATCCAGTTCGTAGACGGAAAAATTACAGGGAAGCCACTTGATTGTGTTGAAAAAGAGGTAATCGCCTACCAAATGTCTTTCTCGTTTTTTAGTCTTCTTAACCAAGAGGAAATAAATTCCTTATTTGCTCGCTACCAAAAAAGGACATCCCCCGATGTAAATAACTATTTTGACACCATGATGGGAACAAATAAGTTTAAAGGAAATGATGTGGTGGAGAAGTTGAGAAACTTGATAAAGTCCGAACCCTATTATCAGAAACAGTGTAACTTAAATTAGAAACATGAAAAATAAACCTAAAACAAAAACCTTAACTAGGGATACTATGTTTATGTTCGGTTCAGTTTTCATCGTTTTATATTTTCTTGTCTATTTTGTAGTAAGTTCATATACTGAAAGTAATGGCTTACCCTTACGAGACTTGTTACAACCACATAAATGGTTTAGATCCGAACCGATACCAACTGCAACTCCACTGCCCGTACCAACGAGTATCCCAACGCCAACATCAGTACCAACAATCAAACCAAAAGTAAAAACCACAACATCTTCATCGAGTGGTACGGGGTCTTTGATAGAGTGTATTGGTCCAGACGGAAAACAATTCAATACTTCGATGGATGAGTGTAAGAAACTAAATGAACAATGGGGAAAACCTGTAAATTATATGACCGATTGTAATTATCCGCCGGAATGTGGAGGAGGTGTTAAGCGAGAATCAAAAATCGAATGCGACAAGCCATGCACTCGCACAAAAGTGAACACCAGCAATACAAACAGTACTAACACTTCAAGTTATGTAATGGTTTCTTTATATGGTGGAGATATGGTTGTCTGGTGTAAGCCAGAAGTTGTGCAAGCACTAAATGATTTATACCCACAAGTTCAACAAAGTTCCAAACTTTGGGCAGATACTTGTGTTGTTGCTTCGCCTCCAGCCCAATGTGACACGTTAAAACAAGATGCTAACAGAAAAGAAGATAATTATAAATCCATATTTATGGGTAATTGTGTAAACAAAAAATAGCAGTTACAACTGATACACTAAAAACATGACATCAAATCCTCACAAAGCAGAAAAACTTCCACTAAAAAATCTCGATTGGGTTAGCTATATCTTGTCTCTGGGACAAGCACACGATAGTATTGCCAAATTTGATGGACTACTTCAAGGTATTCCAAATCCAGAAGTATTATTGTCACCACTATCTACTCAGGAAGCCGTTCTTTCTTCAAAGATAGAAGGTACTCAGGCAACCTTAGAAGAGGTTCTGGCTTATGAAGCTGATCCAACAATAAAAGAACCTGAAAACAAAAAACACGAAGACATTAAAGAGATTTTAAACTACAGGCAGGCAATGCGGTACGCTATTAGTAAACTTCAAGAAATACCTCTTTCTGTAAATTTATTAAAAAATATTCATAAAATTTTATTGACCGACGTGAGATCTCAAACCAGTCGCCTTGGTGAATTTAGGGATTGGCAAGTTTTTATCGGCAAAGACGGAACAACAATAGAACAAGCCAAGTTTGTACCACCCATAGCAACTGACATACCAGATTTAATGGCTAATTTGGAAGATTATTTACACTCACAAGAAAAAGACCCCATCGTTCAATTAGCTATCCTTCATGCTCAGTTTGAAATTATCCATCCATTCGGTGATGGTAATGGTAGGGTTGGACGAATGATTATGCCACTTTTCTTATTTTATAAAAAAATACTTTCAACTCCGATGTTCTACTTGAGTGCATATTTTGAGAAAAATAGAGAACAATACTATTCAAAACTTTCAGGAATAACTCAGAACAATGATTGGAACAGCTGGATTTTATTTTTCCTGAAAGCAGTCAAAGAACAGTCTGAAATTAATATTGAAAAAGCCAGAGCAATAAAGACATTACACGAAAATAAAAAAAATGAAATCAGAGAAATTACTAAGTCACAGTACTCCGCAGAAGTGTTGGATTATATTTTTTCATATCCCTTTTTCAATACTGTGCAGTTCATAAACAAAACGCACATTAATGTTCATACATCTAGAGATCTATTGAAGAGGTTAGTAGATTCTTCGATGCTGTCTGTTGTTAAAAAAGGTTCTGGGAGAAACCCTAGTGTCTATGTTTTTCCGGAACTAATGAGAATAACTAGTTAAAAATCTAGCTGATGCTGAAATATCAGCAAGGTTACTAGCTTCTGCTACAAAGGCAAACTAGCAGTAGCTAAGTACTTTACTAAGTTAAGGGATGTTCTATTATCTAAGTATGTTTTTAACCCACCCTTCTATCCGAGTACTATCCCGGCGGGGGAGCCAACATCAAGATAACACACAAGTATACGCCGAATACACTTTTATGACATGGTTAAGTACTTGTAACTGATTTGAACACTTCATCTATAGATGGGATAAATTGTTCTGATAAACTAGCTTGTGGACGCGAATATCTGGCAGTTAGCAAAAAATGATAAAACAATCTTCCTCTATTTTATTTACGACTTTTTCTTTGGCCTCTATCCAATTATCCCCATCATGTCACTTTTCTTTCTCGCAAAAAGCCTCACCTTTGGTCAGATTGGCATTATTTTTGCAGTATTCTCGATTTCCGGTTTTGTCTTTGAAATCCCTACTGGCTATTTTGGAGATAAGTTTGGTAAAAGAGTTAGTGTAATCTGCGGTCTGATCACCTTATCAATAACTGCATATGTCTGGACACTATTAACAAACACTTTAGGTTTTGCTATTTTCGCCGCTGTCTGGATGTTAGGCTTAGCTTTTATTTCCGGTTCCTTTGAAGCATATATATACGATTACTTGAAATCGAAAAACATCGTAAATGTTTATGATCAAATAATTTCAACCAGTAACAGCATCGTTTATCTATCTGGGGCAATAGGAAGTATCATCGGTGCCTATATATTTTCTTTAAACATAAATTATCCTTACTATTTATTGGCAATTTTATTTTTGTTATGTACTTTGGTTGTGACATTGATGAATAAAGATGTATCTGTTAATGATGATGATTTTCATGAACAATTAAATGCCTTTTCCGGACTCAAACATGTTTTAAAAACACCGAAGATACTGTGGATTACTTTATTTGTTTCTCTCCTTTTTGGATTTTTTAGCTATTTCCGAGGATCAGTCGATAAGCCGTACATTCTCGATTTAAAAATATTTACCGTCGAATGGTTAGGAGTTTTTGTCGCTATCTCAATGGTTGCACAGTCTTTACTTATGTCACAATTCGCTAGGCTAAAAAGGCGATTAGACGAATCGGGACTTATCACGCTATGTTGGTTAATGTATGCATTTGGTCTGGCTGGAATGGTTTGGCTTCATGGTTATTTTGCCCTAGTTGCTGTCACTATTTTTTACAGTACTGAGTCGATGTACGATGCGCTGATAAATAGCTTTAGCCAAAAACACATCCCTTCATCAATTCGAGCCACAACTCTTTCTAGCATAAAGGTGTATCAAAATATTGGTGCCGCCATTCTTGGTTTAGTCGGCGGAGTAATGTTTGATTTTTTTAGTATCAGAACTGGATTGCTGATTGCTTTAGTTTATTCGTGTTTAGTTTACCTACTAACCCGAGTCTATCAAAAAACCGCCAAAATATAATTATTTCCATCAGAACTCTTTCCAGTCAGATATTTCTTCACCCACCCTTCTATCCGAGTATTATCCCCAGCGGAGAAGCAAATTTTGGACATGGCGGTAGATACAGTAAAAGTATTGATTAGTTAGGCGGTAGTTTCTATAAATACTCTTTCATCGATTAGTATTTCACCTGTTTTTGTCTTGTCGATTATTAGATTGTAAACATGGTCGGCGACCTCCACCGGAGTTCCTAACTTGCCGGCTTTTTTTACTTCCTCTTGCTCAGACGGTGTAAATGCATTTTTAAATCTGTCCGTATCAGTCACCGTAGGAATAACAGCATTGACCCTAATCTCGTCTTTAGATAGTTCTTTGGCTAATGCTTTTGTAAAATTATTTATTCCAGCGTTGGTCACACAATAGCTGACAAAATCAGAAAAAACATATTCATCCATTCCTGCTCTTGAAGAAATGTTGATTATTACACCTTTTGACTTCTTCAATAGAGGAATGGAATATTTTGAGAGTAAAAATTTGGCAGTTAAATTTACATCTAACATTCGATTCCAATCACTTAATTCAAAATTCTCTATCGGCCCCCATAAATTAATTCCAGCATTATTTATTAAGACATCAATTTGACCATATTTGTCAGTTACAAATTTAATCATATTTATTATGTCTTCTTCTTTTCCAATATCAGCCTGAATCATTTCAACATTTTTATTTTCTTTTTCAACTTCTTTTGCTTTTTCTATATTCTTTTCGTAAACCCCAACTACCTGATACCCCTCGTTTGATAGTTTTTTGACGATTGATGCACCAATTCCTCTCGATGCACCAGTAACAATTGCAATTTTTTGATTTTTATCCATGAATGATTATATATCGACAGTAGATAGACATAGATATGAAAAGTCATTTTGAGCTAGTGTAAGGTAGTTTTGAACCCACCTTTCTATCCTAGTACTATCCTAGCGGAGGAGAAAACATCAAGAAAACACATAAAGGTACGCCAAATATACATTTATGGTATGGTTAAACGGAGCTGAAGTATAACTGCTCTGTATTTTAAAAACTGATATAAAATATAGATATGTATGAACTGGGTGTTAGGGCCATATTAAAGGATAGTCTTGGGAGAATATTGTTAGTTAAAAATCTTCATGGAATCCATGCCGATAAGTGGGTTTTACCAGGGGGAAGAGTTGACAAGGGTGAATTAGCAAAAGAGGCAATTAAAAGGGAGGTTTTAGAGGAGGTAAATTTGGTTTTTGATCCAAAGTTTTTAACTTATAGCGAGGATATATCATCAAATTCCACCCAATATTATTTGACTTTGTTTTTTACTGGCAAATTTTCCGGAACAATTAGTATCCAGGGAGGAGAGTTAGGTGAATGCAGGTTTTTTACAGCTGATGAGATTGCGCAACATGACAATATCGGTTTTGGACACAAGGAAGTTATTTTAGGAGTTATTTAAAAAAAATATCCACTCAGACTTGAGTAAAGGTTCTAAAATCGTTCTTTTAGCCGTCCGTAGCCTTGGCGTAGGTGGCCAACCATCGAGCCAGCATCAAGATAACACCTAAAGATACGCTGAATACACTTTTATGATATGGTAAATAGGGGTAATATTTCGTCAAATCTACCTGTTATAATCTGATAAATGAAAAAAGCTTTAATCTTGATTTCCTGGTATGGTACTCCCGAGAGTGATTGGCTCCCATGGTTAAAGATAGAATTAGAAAAGAAAGGTTATGAGGTAGCAATTCCCGATCAACCAACTACTCGCACTGACCTTCCTGATATGGAGCAAATGTTGTCAATATTAAAGGTTGATGAAAATACCTTAGTTATTGGTCATTCGCTCGGTGCCCTTTTGGGTCTGCGCTTGGCAGAAAGACAAAAATTTGGGAAATTAATATTAGTATCGGGCTGGGATTTTGATGACGGCTTGGCGCCAGAACATCGTCTTTTTTGGCCAAATAAAATTGATCACGATAAAATAAAAGAAAATGTCAAAGAATTTGTGGTAATCCATTCCGATAATGATCCTTATACAACAGTCCAAGTCGCTGAGGATATGTGTAAAAAACTAGACGGAAAGTTTGTTCTAGTACCCAATGGTGGCCACCTTTCCCAAAAACAAGGAAATAAGACTGAACTACCAGAAGTTTTACCTTACATCTAGCGTAGATGTTTAGAACGTCATTTTCCCGCCAGACCGCCAAATATTTTCTCACCCACCTTTCTATCCGAGTGCTGTCCTAGCGGAGGAGCAATAACTATTGGTAAAATACAATAAATATTATGGAATATCGCAAACATTTACCCGAAAGACCTTTCAGAGCCATTCAAAACCACATCAAAAAAGTTGAGGGCAGAGTCCCAAGCACCGAAAATAATGAGTATCAACAAATGAAGTCGGGAGACACTTTAATATTTGAGCATCTAGAAACAGGCGAGTTGCTTAAAACAGAAATCCTTTTCGTCCATCATTATCCGGATTTTCGCTCCATGCTCGAATCAGAGGGTGCCGAGAACGTGCTGTCTAGCCGAGGAAATATTGACCAAGGAGTAGAAAGTTATAATTCTATTCCTAATTATCAAGAGAACGTTGTGATATATGGGGTTTATGCTATTGGGGTGAATCCGATCACTGACAAGTAGTAATTCAAAAATCATTCCAAGTCCAGATCAAATAATATTACACCTAAAGATACGCCGAATACGCTTGCATAATAGGTTAAATAGAGAAAGTGATTTTTCACCATAATTAACCATCTAATGTTCTGTATACTTTAAACAGATTTCTATGTTTAAAGTAATTGCATTTACGCTTCAAAAAGTCAAAGCTAGTTCCCAGTGGATTTTTTATAGTTTTATTTTTCTATCGGTCTTCTATTCCATTCTCTCTTTTGTCACCACCTTAATATTCAAAGAGATTATAGATACTGCCAATGGCAGTAAAACTATTCTTCATTTCAGCCTTTGGGGAATATTGTTTTTTCAAGCTGGATTCCAAATATTTTCTAGTCTAGTATCGGGAATTAGAGACTATCTATTACCCATAATTAAAAGGCGGGTCAGTATGCTTTTTTTAAGTGAATTAATTGATAAAACTTCACATCTGGATGTCGCTAGTTTAGAGAATCCTAAAACGGTCGGGGTAATTAGTCGGGCTTACAGCCGAATTCATTTTCAATTTGAGTATTTCTTTACGAATATAGTTCAGCTGTTGACGACTTTTCTCGAAATAATGTTGGCTTTGGTTATTTTTCTTCTTGCCTCTCCTATCGGCGCACTAATGCTATTAATTACCAACATTATTAGCACCGCCTTTAAGGCTTATTTGGGAGGAACCAACTTTAATATTTATAAAGCTGACTATGAAACTAGGTTGAAGTTTGGTTATGCCACGGACTTATTAAATCAAAGAGAAACATTGTTGGAGTTAAAACTTTTTCAGAATTTTAGTTACATTAAAAAGAAAATATTGGATATTTATGACGGATTCATCACCAATGAAATTAATCTGGAGAAACGAAATCAAACCGTCGGAATATTTATTAATTTTTTGCCAATTATTGCCAGTTTTATCTTCACTTTAATTTTGGCCAGACAATTACAAAATAGTCAAATATCCGTCGGTACATTCGTTTTCTTGTTTACCAACATGCTTATATTTTCAGGTAGTTTGGCCAGATTTAGCCACACGATTGTAGGTCTTGTTGGTGAATCTAATTCGATTAAGGATATTCTTGAGTTTTACGATCTTAAACCTCGACTAATTTATCAACCAATCAAGAATAAAGCAGAACTTAGTGAATGGTTTGAAAAATTATCAAAACCCGTTATTCGTTTTGAAGACGTTACTTTTAAGTATCCCAACGCTACCGACGATACGTTAAGTCACATTTCTCTCACTATTCCATATTCACAAAATGTCGCTTTAATTGGAGAAAACGGGGCAGGTAAATCTACTCTAATTAAATTATTGTTACGGGTTTATGATCCGGACAAAGGAAGTATCTTGATTAACGATATTGATATTAAAGAAATACCTACAGAAATCCTGTATTCAGTTTTCAGTACACTTTTTCAAAACTTTGGTAGATTTAATTTAACTGTTAAAGAAAATCTAGAGTTAGCTGCCCACAGAAAATTAACACCAGAGGAAATGATTAATTTTCTAAAATACGCCAATGCTTGGAAATTTATCGAAACAACTAAGGATAAACTTGAGCAACAGCTTGGTCCTGAATATAGCAATGGTGTCGACTTATCTGGTGGTCAATGGCAAAGCTTGGCTATCGCCAGAACATATGCCAAAGAAGCTCCTGTAGTTATCCTAGATGAACCAACTTCAGCTATTGATGCCAAAAGTGAAATGGAAATATTTGATCGACTAAATAATAAAATGAAACGCGAAACGATGATTTTCATCTCCCACCGTTTTTCAACAATCAAAGATGCAGAACGTATTGTTGTCATGCACAAGGGTAAAATAATTGAAGACGGTACCCACCAAGAATTAATGAAGTCTAAAGGTAAATACGCTCAGCTTTATACGATTCAGGCTGAACGTTTCCAAAGGGAATAGTTGATGATTCCAAATAATTCCTAACCCATCCTTCTATCCGAGTACTATTCTGGCGTACGAGCAAACGTCAATATCTCATGGCTAAACAGAGGTCGGGTATAATTGGATTATGAATAATCAATTTAGATTTAGTCCGGTTGTCGGAGAAGATAACTTGAAAAATGTCTTTGAATATATTGCAAACGAACTTCAAGCTTTGTCTCAAAAAATCTTTAATGAGAAACTTCCCATCACAACACTTAAAACTTTTGCTCATTATCAGGACGAGTACAAGTTATTGCATAAAATTGTTGCCAATATCGGAAAGCCAGCACCTTTTAATTCAGCCACTAGTTTTTATGCAGAATATAATGAACAAATAGCCGGAAACAAT
>Ga0209800_10001664_pt1 | contig 22136 bp, 21 predicted proteins | sample Higcelweek8metaG_FD_187174 | JGI IMG/M metagenome (GOLD analysis project Ga0209800, IMG submission 187174) | Freshwater pond sediment microbial communities from the University of Edinburgh, under environmental carbon perturbations - High... | ecosystem: Environmental > Aquatic > Freshwater >...
CCGGCTCGGCCCGGGGCGAGTCGTGCTTTTGCCGGGCCAGGAACACGTCGTAGTCGAAGAATTCATCAATGCGGCGGCCGCGCAGACCACTGCCGCGCAGACCGCTGCCGGAGCAGCCCAGCAGGGATTCCGCGCCGCTGTTGGCGTTGGTGATCCAGCCGTGGACGTTGACGCAGAGCACGCCCGTGAGCACGGAGTTGAACACCGCGGAGATGAGCGAGCTGAACTTGCCTTCGATCTCGGACAGGTAGAGGGCCGTCAGTCGCTTTTCCACCTCGCGGGTGGCGGTCTGCACCAGCTCGAAGGACTGGGAGTGGTCGGCCCCGGTGGGGCCGGAGATGTCGAAGCAGCCCCAGATGTCGCCCTTGGGGTCGAAGATGGGCGCGGCGGTGCAGCTCCAGGCGTGGTGGCTGCGGCAGAAGTGCTCCTCGCCGAAGACCTGCATGGGCTTGCCCGTGGCCAGCGCGGTGCCTATGGCGTTTGTGCCCACGCTTTCCTCGGCCCAGTTGGCGCCGGGGCCGAAGTTCAGCTTGTCGGCCTGGCGCAGGGGGACAAGGTCGCCGCAGGTGCGCGCCACGCGGCCCTTGGCGTCGGTGATGGTTATGAGCAGGTCGCGGCCCTTGATGGCGGCGTAGGTCTTGGCCTCGATGTCTGAGCAGAGCTCGCGGAAGGAGGTGGCGAAAGGTTCAATCTGGTTCATGGGCGCAAAGTCCCAGCAGGAGCGCGGCGCGTGGTCCACGGCCAGCTCGCGGCAGCGCCGCCAGGAGGCCAGCAGGGCCTCGTCCGGCTTTTGGCCGATGAGCCTGCCGCCCTCCATGAAGGCCTTCCACTGGGCATACTCCACGCTCGGCCCCTTGGACATCCGGGGGGCCGCAGTCCGGCCGTCGCTGACCACACCGGCGGCGCAGAGCGCATCACGGCGCACCCCGAACCCGTCTCCGTCCCTGAAGAGTGAATACATGACTCCCTCCTAGAACAGCCCTGGCAACACGTGGCGGCTTCTCTTCCACTTCTTCAAGCATCATCCATTCTTCAGGCGGCGGCCGTCGTCAAGTGTTCGATTTCGGAACATGGCGCAAAGGTCTGCGCCCTGCCTGGGCGGCCAACCAGGCCGGACTGCGCTGTGGCCGGTCCTTTGCCTCCTTCCTATCCCTTTTGGTTCCGTTCCTGAACACCTTATTCGGCCAATCTGGCGGAGAAAGTGTTTAACCAAGTGTAATTATGATGAATATTATAATGGCACCCCTGTTGCACATTAAAGGGACGTCACCCGTACAACCAGGAGGTTCGATCATGGCTCAGAATGTGATCATGCCCAAGTGGGGCCTGACCATGAAGGAAGGAAAAGTCGCCCGCTGGCTCAAGGCCGAAGGCCAAAGCGTGGAAAAGGGCGAACCTCTTTTCGAAGTGGAGACCGACAAGATCACCAACACTGTGGAGGCGCCGGAAAGCGGCGTGCTGTTCCAGATTGTGGTGCCCGCGGGCGATGTGGCCCCGGTGCTGGCCGTGGTGGGCGTCATTGCCGCCGCAGGTGAAGCGGCCGAGCGTGTGTCCGCCGGGGCCGCCGGGGCAGGCGCGCCCGCCGCGCCCGCCGCCGCGCCCGCCGTACAGGCCGTGGACGACGCCAAGGACGAGAGCTTTGTTCCGGCCATGCCCGCAGCGCGCAAGCTTGCCCGTGAGCTGGGCGTGCGGCTTTCCACCGTCACCGGCACAGGGCCAAAGGGCAGCGTCACCGTGAAGGACGTGCAGGCCGCCGCCAGCGCGGGCCCGGCCGCCAACGCCAGCCCCCAGGCCGTGGAGTTCGCCAAAAAGATGGGCATAGACCTTGCCCAGGTGCAGGGCACCGGCGAAGGCGGCAGAATCAGCAAGGCCGACATTCTGCGGGCCATGAACCCGGCCGCGTCAGGCAAGCCCGCCACCGGGGCAAAGTCCGCCCCGCCCGCCGCAGCCCCGGTGGAGGCCGCCCCCGGCGACACCGTGCTGCCCATGGAGGGCATCCGCAAGCTCATTGCCGACAACATGCTGGCAAGCCTCGCCGGCGCCGCCCAGCTTACGGTCTTCGTCGAAACCGACGTGACCGAGACGGCGGCCCTGCGCCAGGCCCTGCTCGACCGCAACAAGAAGAATCCCGACTACCGCCTCTCCTACAACGACATCATCGCCTACGCCGTGTGCCGGGCGCTCAAGCGCCACCCGGTGATGAACTCCACACTCCGGCCAGACGGCGTGCATTTGCACGCGCGCGTGAACCTGGGCATCGCCGTGGCGCTGCCCAATGGTCTCATCGTGCCCAATGTGAAGAACGCCGACGGCTACACCCTGGAAGAGCTGGCCGTGCGCGTGCGCGATGTTTCCGGCCGGGCGCGCAAGGGCGGGCTCAGCATGGACGAGATCGGCGGCGGCAGCTTCACCATCAGCAACGTGAGCATGCTCGGCATGGACGGCTTTACGCCCATTCTGAACCCGCCGGAGACCGGCATTCTGGGCGTGGGCCGCGTGGTGGAAAAGCCCGCCGTGAAAAACGGCGAGATCAGGGTCCGTAAGATGATGACGCTCTCGCTGACCTTCAACCACATGGTGACCGACGGCGGCCCGGCCATGACCTTCCTGCGGGAGCTGGCGGACATGCTGGAGAACCCCGGTTTGATGCTGGCCTGAGGGCCGGCGATGACGGAAAGGAGCGCCACATGACGCGCAAGCGTTTCGCCATAGAGCTGGGCTACGGGGCCGACCTGCACGGCGAGGACATGACCAAGGCCGCCGTGCGCGCCGTGAAGGACGCGGTCTCGCGCGGCTGTTTGTGCGGCATTCTGGAGATCTGCGGCCGCGACCGCTTCCAGGGGGTCTACGTCGACGCCCGGATCGGCGTGCCGCAGCCGGAAAAGGTCGACCGCGAGGCGGTCCTCGCGGCCATTCCCATCGGCGAGAAGTCCCTTGAGGTGGTTCCGGGCGGCATGCTGGCCGCCGGGCTGGAGGTTCCCTGCTTCGGTCCCGGGGCCAGCGGCATTGTCATGGCCTGCGCCGCGCTGACCGTCTCTGTAGACGAAGGCACACAGTCCTGCGGATGCTCCGCGGAAAACGAACAACGGAGGTGCGACACATGAGTCCCGACAAAAAGACACTGGTGAAGATGTATGAGACCATGAGCAGGATTCGCCTGTTCGAAACCAAGTTGCAGGAGTTTTTCGCCGCCGGGCGCATTCCCGGGTTCGTGCACCTGTACATCGGCGAGGAAGCGGTGGCCACCGGCGCGTGCGCAGGGCTCACCAACGCCGACAAGATCACCAGCACCCACCGCGGGCATGGGCATCTCATCGCCAAGGGCGGCGACCTGAAGCTCATGATGGCCGAAATATTCGGCAGGAAGGACGGCTACTGCAAGGGCAAAGGCGGCTCCATGCACATAGCCGACTTTGACCTGGGCATTCTGGGCGCAAACGGCATAGTGGGGGGCGGCGGGCCGCTGGCCCTGGGCTCGGCCCTGGCCTCCAAGTATGAAAAGACCGACGCCGTGACCATCTGCTTCTTCGGCGACGGCGCCTCCAACCAGGGCACCACGCAGGAGTCCCTGAACATGGCCAGCGCCTGGAAGCTGCCGCTGGTGTTCGTGAACGAGAACAACGGCTACGGCATCTCCTGCCCGCAGTGCAAGTCCATGGCCGTCACCGACATCGCCGACCGCGCCGCCGCCTACGACATGCCCGGCGTGGTGGTGGACGGCAACGACGTGCTCGCCGTGCACGAGGCCGTGACCGAAGCCGTGAAGCGGGCGCGCCGGGGCGAGGGGCCATCGCTTGTGGAATGCAAGACCTACCGCTGGCGCGGCCATTTCGAGGGCGACGCCTGCACCTATCGCTGTGACGAGGAGCTGAAGGAATGGATGGCCAAGGACCCCATTCCCCGCCTGGAGGAGAAGCTCCTGGAGGGCGGCGTGCTCAAGAAGAAAGACGTGGAGGCCATCCGCGCCCGCATTGAGCAGGAGGTCAAGGAGGCCGTGGCCTTCGCCGAGGGCAGCCCCCTGCCCACCCCGGCGGAATTGCTGGAAGACGTGTACGCCTAGGCCCGGCAGAGCTTTCCACAACGACAAGCAACGGAGTGTGACGATATGTCGAAGAAAACCTATCTGCAGGCGCTGAACGAAGCGCTCCGGCAGGAGATGGAGCGGGACGGGAAGGTCTTCATCATCGGCGAGGACGTGGGCCAGTTCGGCGGCTGTTTCGGTGTCACCCAGGGCCTTTACGACACGTTCGGCAAAGAGCGCGTCATGGATACGCCCATCACCGAAAGCGCCATAGTGGGCACGGCGGCCGGCGCCGCCGCCAGCGGGCTGCGGCCCGTGGCCGAGTTGATGTTCGTGGACTTCATCGGCGTGGCTTTTGACCAGCTCTTCAACCAGGCGGCCAAGATGCGCTTCATGTTCGGCGGCAAGGCCAAGGTGCCCATGACCCTGCGCATGCCGCAGGGCGCGGGCATCGGCGCGGCGGCCCAGCATTCCCAGTCCCTTGAGGCCTGGTTCATGCACATCCCCGGCCTCAAGGTGGTCATTCCCTCCACCCCGTACGATGCCAAGGGCCTGCTCATCAGCGCCATACGCGACGACAACCCCGTGGTGTTCTTGGAGCACAAGCTGCTCTACGGCATGGAGGGCGAAGTGCCCGACGAGAGCTACACCATAGAGCTTGGCAAGGCCGACGTGAAGCGCGAGGGGACCGACGTGACCATAGTGGCCACCTCGCTCATGGTCCACACGGCCCTGGCCGCCGCCGAAAAGCTCGCGGCAGAGGGCATCAGCGCCGAGGTTGTGGACCCGCGCTGCCTGCAACCCCTGGACAAGGAAACCATCCTGGCCTCAGTCAAAAAGACCCACGCGCTGGTCATCGCCCACGAGGCCGTGGGCTTCGCCGGGCCCGGCGCGGAGATAGCGGCCATGGTGGCCGAGGAAGGCCTGGAGCATCTGGACGCGCCCATCCGCCGGGTGGCCGCGCCCTTCTGCCCGGTGCCCTTCTCCCCGCCGTTGGAGCAGGCGTACATCCCCAGCGCGGACGACATCGTCGCCGCGGTGAAGGCCATTCGCTAGCGCACACACCCGGGGCCGCGGCGCAAGTGTCGCTGCGGCCCCGAACGCCCTTGAAGGAGCGCCTGTGAGCACCGCAGCAATCCTGGCCAATCCCGCCTCCGGCAAGGACATCCGCAGGCTGGTGGCCCACGGCAGCGTGTTCGACAACCAGGAGAAGGTCCGCATGGTCCGGCGGCTCATCCTGGGGCTTGCGCGCGCCGGGGTTACACGCATTCTGTACATGCCCGACGGCTACGGCATAGTCCCCCGTGCGCTCAATGCCATCACACCGGGCATTCCCGTAGAACCCATAGAGATGCCCATGCACGGCAGCCAGCAGGACACCGTGCTGGCCGCCGGCCTCATGGAGACCCTGGGCGCGCGCTGCCTGGTGGTGCTCGGCGGCGACGGCACCAGCCGGGCCGTGTGCAAGGGCACCACGAACGTGCCCATTCTGCCGCTTTCAACCGGCACCAACAACGTGTTCCCGTTCATGGTCGAGGCCACCATAGCCGGGCTGGCGGCGGGCCTGGTTGCCACGGGAAGGGTATCCCGCGAGCAGGCCTGCACCAGGGTCTGCATGCTGGATATCCTGCGCGACGATGTTGGCGTGGACATCGCGCTGGTGGACGCCGCCGTGTTCGCCGATGTGTTCATGGCCTCGCGCGCGGTGTGGGAAATGGACAAGGTCCCGCAACTGTTCATGACGCGCTGCCGGGCCGACGCCATAGGCCTGTCGGCCATCGGCGGGCAGCTTATGCGCATTGCGCCGGAAGATCCGCGTGGCCTGGCCCTGGACCTTGGCCCGGCTGGCGGCCGCAAAAATCAAGCCGTGGTGAGCGCGGCCATTGCCCCGGGCATGTTCGCGGAGGTGGGCGTGCGCCGGTCGGTGGAAATGCTCCCCGGCGAAATCCACCCCGTGGGCGCCTCGCCCTGCCTCATCGCCGTGGATGGCGAGCGCGAGGTGGAGATTCGCCGCGGGCAGCGCGCCGGGGTGCGCCTGCGCACCGACGGCCCCTGGGTGGTGGACGTGCCCAGGGTCATGGACAAGGCGCGGGAGTTGGGCCTATTCTCGCGTCGGCACACACAAATTACAGGAGGATTATCATGAGCGAACCCCTGAAGGCCGCCTTCATCTTCATCGCCCCGGAGGCCGACCCCGCCAAAGACAGACAGTGGGTCAAAACCCCGAAGGTGCACCTGCTGGCCGTTGGCGTGCGCGACTACGACCAGGCCGCCGCGCTGGCCAAAGAGCTGGTGCGCGACGAGGGCATCGCCGCAATCGAGCTGTGCGGCGGCTTCGGCAACCTGGGCACGGCGAAGATAGCGGCCAGCGTGAAGGTGCCGGTGGGCGTGGTGCGCTTCGACATCCACCCCGGCCTGGGCAACGCCAGCGGCGACGCCCTGTTCATCTAGTCCGCACGCCGCCCCCGCACCGAAAAGGACGGGCCCGGAGCCAGCTCCGAGTCCGTCCTTCTTTTTGCCGCGCGCGCTGTTACGTGCCGCTCAAAACGTGCTTATCGGTGACGAAGCAGGTGAACAGCCCTTCGAAGACGTTCTCCCCGCCGCAGGCCACCTTCACCCGCACAGGGAGCTTGCGCCCTTGCGGCGCCTCGCAATTCGCCGTGGCCAGCAGTTCCTGGCCCGCGCGCACGGGTTTGAGGAAGCGGCACTCCGATGCGCCCAGCACCACGTTGGGGTGGTTCACCGCCAGCATGGCGGCATAGTCCGCCAGGGCGAAGACAAACCCGCCATGCAAAAGCCCGCTGGCATCCGCGGCCATGCGCGGCAGCGTTTCCAGGCGCACGGCGCTGCGGCCTTGCGCCAGTTCCACGGGCGTGCCGCACAGCTCCTTGTCGATCAACGCGTGGGTTTTCACGTCCATTGCCGCGTTTCCTCCTTGTTGCGGGGGGCAGCTAGCCGAAGAGATCCTCCACCTCCTCGAACACGTTGCGCATATACATCATCTTGGGCGAGCCGCCCATGGAGATGGCGAGCATGGCCGCCTGGATGATTTCCTCCTTGCTGGCGCCCAGACCCGCAGCTCCTTGAATATGCAGGGAAATGCACATCTCGCATTGCGACATGAGCGAGCAGGCGAGGTGGATGAGTTCCTGCGTCTTGTGGTCGATGGGGCCGTACTGGCTGATCTGCTTTGTGAAATTCAAATAACCGGAAAACACGCTTTCCGCGTTCTTCTGCATTCCGGCCAAGGCCGCCGAGGCTTTTTCCGAGGCATCCATCGTACTGTCTCCTGGCTTTTAGGGTTGAGCAACGCCAAGAGAAAGCAAAGACCATGCCTTTGTGGAACGTACTGCATCATGCGGATATAATTTGTGATTATCTAAGGTGCGTTTGTCTGGGGGCGGGGGCGGCTGTCCCGCTCGGGAACAATGGTCGAAAATGGAACAGGGCCATGGCCCAACAGAAAGCCGCGCCCCCAGGCGCTGGCGGTGTGCTAGAACAGGCAATCCAGAAACACGGGCAGTTCCACGCCGTGCAGATATTCCCCCAGCGGAACCTCCCGCAGCCGCCAGGCCAGGGACTCCCGCTGGTGGTGGCAGCCCACGAGCATGGCCTCAAGCCCGGCCACGTCGCGGATGCCGAAATAGTCGCCGAACAGGCGCGCGGCCGTGATGACGCCTTCGGTCACCTCCAGGCGTGCGTCCAGCACGCCGCCGGGTGTGCGCGTGGCGCGCCCGAACCCGTACCGGGGCGAAAAGCCGTAGTTCCAGTCCCAGGAGCGGTATTTCCGGTCGGCCAGTTCCATTATGCCCGCAATCTCCGCCCCGGCCAGGGCAAGGTCTCCCCCGGCCGCCCCGCCGGAAACATGGGCCATGAGCCGCTCCATGAACGCCTGCACGGGCATGGGCTTTGGCAGGTGGCTGCTGATGTTGGTCACGCGCTTGCGGATGCTCTGCACCGCCTTGTCCCGGTACTTTTCCGGGTTCACGCGCAACGCTCCGGAGAGGTCGGCCATTTCCGCGGAGAACAGCAGCGTGCCGTGGTGCAGCACGCGGTCTTTGGAAACGTGCTGGGCGTTGCCGGAAAACTTCCTGCCCTCGATGGCAAGATCGTTGCGGCCTTCAAATTCGCAGGGCACGTCCATGGTGCGCAGGGCATCCAGCACCGGCTCGGTGAAGCGGCGGAAGTCCAGGCCCTGGCTTTTGCGGTCCAGGCTGATGAATGTGAAGTTGACGTTGCCGAGGTCGTGGAACACCGCCCCGCCCCCGGTGAGCCGCCGGATGACGGGTATGCCGCGCTGGCGCAGGAAAGCCTCGTCGATCTCGGCGAGGGTGTTCTGGTTGCGGCCCACAATGACGGCCGGCGCGTTGCGCCAAAGCATGAACACGTCGCAGGGGGTGTTGAAGAGCAGCCATTCCTCCGCGGCGAGGTTGAAGGCCGGGTCTGTGCCGGTGTTGTGGATAAATCGCATGGGGTGCTCCCTTGTTTTCCCGTCAGATGCAAAAGCCGCACCGCCCCATCTGGCACCGCTCAGGCGGGCTTTTTCCGAAAGTGGTACCCTTTGTGCAGACCGGTCGGAAGGGGGTGCGCCCGGGATCAACGCGGGAGGAGGCTCAAAAAACATTTTGACAAACCCACTTTTAAAATTCTACCAGACATCTGCGCAAAAAGCAATAGCATTGTGAAAGGTTCAGGATTAGCACAGAACAATGCTGTCAATTCAAGCACCGTGATACAGTGTCGCTCCCCTTGGAAACGTGATCAAAGAGGAACAACGCATGGCCGGCCATCCCTCTGAGGTAAAAAAATTCAATTTGATTGAAATGTTGACTGCTGGCGACGGAACCCGGACAAACCTGCCTCAGTTTACGGAGTACAGCTACAGGAAGCGGCACATCCTGTTCATGCCGTTTCACAAGGACAATCTCATCTTTTATGTCAAGCAGGGGCGCCTGCGGGTGTATTTGGGGTTGAGGGGCAGAGAAATATCCCTCGCCATTCTCGGCCCGGGCGACATCTACTGCACCCACACCAGGGCCCATGTGGAGGCGCTTGAAGACACGACCATCATGGCCTGCCCAGTCGACGCCTTCATCAACCCCGCCAATGAGCAGAACGCGTTTCTCGCCGCGCTGATGGCCTCCGTCGGCAGGCTCATCACCGGCTCCTTTTCCATTATTGAAAATTTATATTTCAATTGCGCGGACAAGCGTGTGGCCGTGTACTTTTATGAACAGGCGCTCAGCCTCGGCAAGGAAGTGGAAGAAGGAATCTACGTGAAGATCGGCCTGACGGTGGACAACATCGCCAAGATCGTCGGTTCCTCCAGGCAGACAGTCTCCACCCTCATTTCGGTGTTGGAGAAGGAAAGGGTCATCCGAAAAATCGCACGCGGCGAGTATGTCGTGCTTGATATGAGGGAGCTGTATCTTCTGGCGAATTCCTGCTCGGAATGATTCCACGCCAAGGCTTTGCCGTTGCACAGGCGGAAGCAAAGCTTTTGGATCACCACAATGGCGTGCAACAGAATCTGTCGGTTGCACGACATTTTCTTTATCTGTGTGCATATCAAAATGCGTGTCCATTCTGCAAATGAATGTATTTTCTTTGGCACAACAGTGGCACTGCGTTGCGCACAAGGCCGCAGCACAAATATTTTGCTAAAAAAAATTCAAACTGTCGCAAGCACGACAGAACTTTAAATCGGCTCGGCGTAAACTGCAATCGTAAAGGAGACACCCATGCAGACGCCAGCCCAAATCGCAATGCTTGCAGGCGCCATACTCGCTCTCGTCGGGGAGGTTTTGGCGCTCTTTTCTGTGAAGGATCTCAAGCGGCTCACGGCATATTCCGCATGCGCCCAGCTCGGGTACGCGCTGGTCGGATGGGGCTCGGGCGAGGGGCTCGGGACGGTAGGCGCCGCCCTGCAGTTGCTCTACCAGGCTGCGGCCAGAATCGTGTGGTGCCTGTGCCTGCGCCGACTGGCGGCGGAGCAAGGCGGCTATTCGCTCCAGGCGCTGACCACGGCGGGCAGCCACCGCCCGGGGCTTGGGCTGCTGCTTGGCTTCTCCATGTTCACGGCCATCGGCCTGACGCCGTTCACCGCCCCCCCCGGCAAGGAGCTGCTGCTTCTTTCCGCGCTCAAGGGTGACAACCTCGCCGCCGCCCTCGCCCTTGCCGCGGCGGGGATCATCGCCGCAATATACACGGTGCGCGTCGTGCATGCCGTGTGCCTGAAGCGCGGGGCTGAATCCCAGAATCCCCAGCCCGCATATTTCGCAGGCGTCGGCGCGGGCAGCATGGCCCTGGCCGGGGCGCTGGCGCTGGCCTGCCTGTTCCCCGGTCCGCTTACCGGACTGATGCAGAGCTGGCTGGTCGATACCGCCGAATCCACGGGCCACATGGCCGGGGAGGGCGGCTGGCCGCTTTCGGTGCTGATTGCCTATCTGGGCGCTTTCGCCCTGTTCGCCATCGGCCGCGTTGCGCCGAGGCTGCGCGGTTTTGCCGCGCTGGCACTGGCCGCGGGCACCCTTGGCGCGGTCATCGCCGCACCGGTCCTTGATCCGCTGCGGCAGCTCTTCACCATGCTTTTCGCCCTGGGCGGCGGATTGATCGTGGTCTATTCCATCGGCTACATTGGCGACCACAAGGGCGCGGACCGCTACTTCTTCTTCCTGTTCCTCATGCTGGCCTCGCTGATCGGCCTGGCTTCGGCCACCGATGGAGTCGCCTTCTACAGTTGCTTCGAGATCATGACCTTCTCCTCTTACATGCTCGTGGTGCACAAGCGCAGCGACGAGTCCCTGGCCGCCGGCGCGAAGTATCTCATCATGTGCGTGGGCGGCGCCAATGTCATGCAGGTCGGCCTGCTGTCCCTGGCCGCAACGGGCGCTTCGGGCGGGCTCGACCACATGGCCGGGGCGCTGACGACGTACAGCCCGGCCGCGGCCGCCGGTGTGGCGCTTATGGTGCTGGCGGGCTTCACGGTGAAGGCGGGCCTGTTCCCGCTGCACTCCTGGCTCCCCGCCGCGCACCCGGTGGCCCCCTCGTCCATTTCGGCCCCGCTGTCCGGCCTGCTGACCAAGGTCGGCGTGTTCGGCGTGGCCCTGGTGGTAGCCGCTCTCGCCAGCTCCCCGCAAGAGGGCGGGTACTCCCGGCAGGTTCTGCTGCTGCTGACAGGCATGGCGGCGGTGACGTTCATCATCGGCGAGGTGATGGCCCTGATGCAGCGGGACATCAAGCGCATGCTCGCCTATTCCACCCTGGCGCAGATTGGCGAGATAGGCCTGGTCTTGAGCCTGGGCACCTACGCCGCCACGGCGGGCGCGCTGGCCCATGTGCTGAACCACGCGGTGATGAAGGATCTGCTCTTCCTCGCCGCTGGCGGGCTCATTCTGCGGGCGGGCAGCCAGCGCATCCAGGACCTCGCGGGAATGGGCAAGGCCATGCCGTTCACGGGCGCCTGCATGGCCGTGGGCCTGGTGTCCATCATGGGCCTGCCGCCCATGGGCGGATTCTTCAGCAAGTTTCTTATGCTCAAGGCCGCCCTTGATGCCGGGCAGCCCTGGATTGCCGCGCTGATCCTGGTGGGCGGGCTCATGGGCTGCATTTACTACGGCAGGCTGATCAAGGTTCTTTTCTTCCACAAGTACGAGGGCGCGGCCGTGGCCCCGCTGCCGGTGACAATGGGACTGTCCCTGGGCGTATTGGCGCTGCTTGCGCTGGGCTCGGGCGTGTTCCCTGCGCAGTGGGTGGGGCTTGTCCTGCCTGCGGCGGGCGCGCTGTTCCCCGCCGGGGGCACCCTGCCCGACATCGCCATCGCCTGGCCGCTGGCGTCGATAGTGCCGGTCTGCGGCGCGGTGCTGGCCATAGCCTTGCGCCGCAACCTCAAGGCGTGCGGCTGGGTAGCCACACTGAGCCTTTTGGCTGCGTTCGGCATCGCCGCCGCGGGAACCGCGTTCCCGACCGACCTGCAACGCTACTTCGCCCTGCTGGTGCTGGCCCTCGGCGTGCTCAACGTGGCCTACTCCACCGGCTACATGTCGCACAGCCACACGGCCTGGCGGTTCTTCGCGGTCTTCCTGGTCATGATAAGCGGCCTTGTGGGCATGACGACGGTCAGCTCGCTGGTGGCATTCTTCTGCTTCTGGGAAATCATGAGCAGTTGGCCGCTGTTCTTCGCCATCATCCACGAGGAGACGCCCTCGGCCCTCAAGGAAGGCACCAAGTACTTCCTGTTCAACATCGCTGGCGCCTCGTTCCTGTTCCTGGGCGTGCTGCTTCTGGGGCATGCCTGCGGCGGCTACGACTTTGAAGTGGTGGCGAAGGCCGTCTCCGTTCTGCCCGCTGGCGCCTGGATGCCCGGCCTCTGCCTGATGGGCCTCGGCATGCTGATGAAGGCGGCCATGCTGCCCCTGCGCATCGACTGGCAGATGCACCCGCCCACCGCGCCAACGCCCGTGAGCGGCTACATCTCTGCCATGCTGCTGAAGAGCGGCCCCTTCGGCATTCTGCTGCTGCGTTTTGTCTTGGCGCAGGGCGCCGTGGGCGACTCGGCCCAGGCCCTGGACACCGCCATGTACGTGGGGGCCTGGATCGGCGGCATCACCATTCTGTACGCGGGCATACAGGCCTTGTTGCAGACCGGCATCAAGGAGATGCTCATCTACTCCACCGTCAGCCAGCTCGGGTACATCGTGCTGGGCGTTTGCCTGGGCACCTCGCTTGGAGTCGCGGGCGGGCTGCTGCACCTGTTCAACCACATGCTCTTCAAGGACCTGGCGTTCTTGTGCGCCGGGGCGCTCATGTTCGCCAGCCACGCGCACAATCTTGAGGAACTCGGCGGCATGGGGCGCAAGATGCCCGTCACCTTCCTGTGCTTCGGCGTGGCGCTGTTCTCCGCCGCGGGCATGCCGCCCTTCAACGGCTTCAGCTCCAAGCTTATCATCTACAACGCCCTCATCCAGCGCGGTGAGTTCGTGCTGGCCATCATCGCCATCCTCTCCAGCGTCATCACCATGGCGTACTTCCTCAAGTTCATGCACGGGGCGTTCTTCGGCCAGCTTTCGCCCGCGGCGGAGCACGCCAGTGAGGTCGGGCCGATCATGCGCGTGCCCCTCATGACGCTGGCGGGGTTGTGCCTTGTCACCGGCGTTTTCCCCGGCCTGGCGCTCATTCCCATCGCCAGCCTGGAGCAAAGCCTCGGCCTTGCCGCGCCAACGGTCGGTCTCTCGGGCATCGTCACCGGCCCCGGCGCCTGCGACATGGCGCTGCTGAGCTTCATGCTCCTTGGGGTGTTCGGCGTGGTCTGGGGCGGGGTGTCCCGGCTCACCAGCGGGCGGGTGCGCCGCACGGCCATCCACACCTGCGGCGAGACCAGCGTCGACCAGCGCCTCACCAACGTCGGCGCGGGGAATCTGTATGCCGCGCCGCTGCATTTGCTGGCGGGAATGACCAGAGGCTACCTCTCGCTCAAGCGCCTTGGAGGACAGCATGAATAGCATACTGGAAGCGGTTTTCGCGGTGCTGATATTTCCCGGCGGGCTCTTCGCCCTCGCCCTGGGGCTGCTGCTCAAGGGCTCGGACAGGAAGCTGCTGGCGAGGCTGCAACGCCGCGTCGGGCCGCCTCTTTACCAGCCCGTGCTCGACATCATCAAGCTCATGACCAAGGAGACGCTCATCCCGAACACCGCCAACGAACTGGCTTTCCGCCTGGCGCCGGTGCTGGGCCTCACCGGCGTGCTGGTGACGGCCGCGGTGCTGCCCATTGGCGGCGTGTGGAATGGCGTCAGCGGTCTTGGCGACCTTTTGGTGCTGCTCTACCTGCTGCCCATTCCCGCCATGGGGCTGATGCTCGCCGGCGGCGCCTCCAGCTCACCTTACGGCGCCCTGGGCTTCTCCCGCGAGATGTGCCTGATGTTCGCCTACGAGATGCCGCTCATCGCCTCGTTCTTGGCGGTGGCAGTGCGAGTGGGCGGCGCTACCGGTTCGCTCTTTTCCCTGGACTCCATCATCGCCTACCAACTGCACAACGGGCCGCTGCTCTTCGATCCGGTCATGATGCCCGCCGCCCTGGCGCTCATCATCTTCATCCCCGGCACCATGGGGGCGGGGTTGTTCGACATTCCCGAGGCCGAGCCCGAGGTCATAGAAGGGCCGCTGCTTGAGTACTCCGGCCCGCTGCTGGCGGTTTTTCATCTTATGAGCGCGGTGAAGCTGGTTGTGGTGCTGGAGCTGGCCGTCGCGCTTCTGTTCCCCAATCCCATCGGGGGCGGCGTTCTCGTGAACCTGGTCTGGCATATTTGCAAGTGTCTGGTGTTGCTTATGGTCTCGGTCACCTGTTTCCGGGCGGCCACGGGAAGGCTGCGCCTGGACCAGGGGTTCTCGGTCTTCGTGAAATACACGTCCCCGTTGGCGCTCATCAGCCTCGGCCTGGCGTACATGCTGCGGTAAAAAGGAAATGCCATGCTTCAATTCTTGAGCAGATTAGCCCCGCGCTCGCCGTGGATCTACCGGATCAACGCGGGCTCGTGCAACGGTTGCGATGTGGAGATGGCCACCGCCGCGCTCATCCCGCGGTATGACGTGGAGCGCCTTGGCTGCAAGTATTGCGGCAGCCCGCGCCATGCGGACGTGGTGCTCATCTCCGGGCCGCTGACCCTGCGCGTGCGCGACAAGGTGCTCCGGGTGTTTGATGAAATTCCCCACCCCAAGGTGACTGTGGCTGTGGGCGTTTGCCCGGTTTCGGGCGGCTGCTTCCGCGACGGCTATTCCGTGGGCGCCGACATCGACCACTACATCCCGCTGGACGTCATCGTTCCCGGCTGTCCGCCCAGGCCGCAGGCCATAATGGAGGGCGTGTTGAAGGCCGTGGAGGTTTGGCGCGCCATGATCGAGGAGGGCATATGCTCCCCTTCCTGAAGATAATGTTCCGCAACCTGATGCTCGGGCCATCGACGGACCCGTTCCCCTTCGCGCCGGCGAAGACCCACGAGAACTTTCGCGGCTGCGCCGAGTTCGACCCGGAAAAGTGCATCCTTTGCGGCATATGCCGCCACGTTTGCGCTGCCGGGGCCATTCAGATCCGCGTCAACGAGGAAGGGACCGGCATGCAGTACGTGCTTTGGCACAACTCCTGCGTCTTCTGCGGCATGTGCGCCCACTACTGTCCCACGGGGGCGCTTACCATGTCCTCGAACTGGCACCTGACCCATCTGGGCAAGGACAAGTTCTCCAACTGCATTTCAAGCTTCATCCACTTTGGCGAGTGCGCCCAGTGCGGCGCAAAGATCCAGCCGCGCCCCCTGGCCATTGTCGACAAGATCGGCACGCGCAACCCCGACCAGTTTTTGCTGTGCCCCAAGTGCAAGCGCGAGAGCATCGTCAAGCGCGCGGCAAAGGTCCACCATCTGCCCACACAGGAAAACCCATGAACGAAATAGCGAAGCAGTCGGCCGAAAAGGCCTTGTCACTGGTTCTTGGCGCGGGCGCATTGCACTGGACATCGGATGTGAACGGCAACGCCTTCGGGTGGGTGAAGCTCTGCGATCCCAAGAGCCTGCTGGCTGTCGCCCCCCTGCTTGCTGAGAGCGGGGCCCGGCTCATGACCGCCACGGCCTATCGCAACGACAAGTATGCCCGCGTGGAAGGCCGCGAAATAGCCTATCATTTTGACCTGGATGGCGTGGCGCTGACGGTGACGGTCTGCCTGCTCGACACCCCGCCCAGGGTCCCTTCCATAACCCCGTGGTTCAAAAACGCGGACTGGAACGAGCGCGAGTTCGTTGAACTGTACGGAATTGTTCTGGAAGGGCACCCCAACCCGCGCCGCCTGTTCCTCGACAAGAGTCTCGACGCGGCCATGCTCGACAGGCTGGTGCCGCTCTCCACCATGATGAACGGCGCCTCGACCTCCACGCTATGGGAAAAGGTGTTTGCCGGAAAGCAATTGCCAGATTGGGCCAAGGGAGAAAACAACTGATGACCGCCACCACCTTCACCCTGCCGGTGGGCCCGCTGCACGTGGCCCTTGAAGAACCCATGTATTTCGACATCCAGGTCGAGGGCGAAACCGTGCGCAGCGTAGAGCTTGCCGCCGGGCACGTGCACCGCGGCATGGAAGCGCTGGCCATGCAGCGCAACTATTTGCAAAACATCACCCTGACAGAGCGGGTCTGCTCGCTGTGCTCCAACAGCCACCCGGCCACCTACAGCATGGCTGTAGAGAATCTGAGCGGCATCCGCGTGCCGGAGCGGGCCATGTATCTGCGCGTCATTGCCGACGAGGTGAAGCGCATCGCCTCGCACCTCTTCAATGTCGGCATCATGGCCCATCTGACCGGGTTCGACTCCTTGTTCATGCATGCCATGGAAGTTCGGGAGATTATGCAGGACGCCAAGGAAGGGGTCTACGGCAACCGCATGAACCTGGGACAGTGCGTCATCGGCGGCTGCCGTCGCGACATCGACGAGGACACCGCCGCGTTTTTGCTCGGGCAATTGGAACTGCTCAAGCCCCAGCTCGACGAACTCTACGGGGTGTTCGAGCACGACCCGCTCATCCGCCTCAGAACGCGGGGCATCGGCATCCTGTCCTGTGAGGAGGCCGTCCGGCACGCCGTTGTGGGTCCGGTGGCCCGGGCCTCCGGCGTGGCTTACGACGTTCGCCGCAAGGCGCCCTACGCGGTGTACCCGGACCTCGACTTCGAGGTGCAGACCGACACCAAGGGGGACGTGCATTCGCGGGCGTTGCTGCGCCTGCGCGAGGTGGTCCAGTCGGTGAAGATAGTGGAGCAGTGCCTGCGCCAGATGCCGGGCGGCCCGATCTGCATCGACTCGATGCCGATGGTTCCGCCGGGCGAGGCCGTGGCCCGCAGCGAGGCGCCCCGGGGCGAGGTCTTCTACTATGTGCGCTCAGACGGCACGGATATGCCACAGCGTTTGAAGTGGCGGGTTCCGACCTACATGAATTGGGAAGCACTGCAAGTCATGTTGGCAAACTGTCAGGTAGCCGACATTGCACTCATCGTGAACAGCATCGACCCGTGCATCTCATGCACTGAGCGTTAGCGCGCATGATTCTGTGGAAAAGAATGGCTGGGTTTCCGATTACAAAAAACTTGTGAAATTTTTAGCAAGCGTCGCCGGGCTGACATACATCACCTGCGAAGCGTGTAAGATGAAGTCAATGCATGAGCAGCATGATGAAGGAACCCCGTATGCACGAATCTTCCATGGCCATGAGCATTTTGGGCATTGTGACCGACGAGGCGCAAAAGGCGCACGTGGGAGCGGTGCGCCGGGTGTGCCTGTGCATCGGGGACTTGGCCGGAGTGGAGGCGACGACCCTCACCGCCTGTTTTGAAATGCTGGCCGAGGGAACCGTTGCGGACCATGCGCAGCTTGACATCAAGCGCATACCGGCCACGGGAACGTGCGTTGTCTGCGGGGCAACCGCAAGCGGGCGGGGCAGAATGCTGCGGTGTCCCGCGTGCAAGACGGGTTCAATAAAGCTCGCCACTGGGCGCGAGCTGTACGTGGAAAGCATTGAAGTCGAACAATCTCAGCAGGGGTGACCATCATGTCCAATACGACCCACACCCACATCATTCATGCCAACCCGGAAAAGTGCATTGGCTGCAAGAAGTGCGAGATGGCCTGCGTGAGCGCGCATATCCACATCCCGTACAAGGAAGCCAAGAAGCGCGGGCTGCCGGTCATCTCCCGCATCAAGGTGGTGAAGGTTGATGACGTGAAGTACCCCATCCAGTGCCACCACTGCGCCGATGCACCCTGCGCCGCCGCCTGCCCCTTCGGGTTGATCCAGCGCGTCGGCGATGCGGTCATCGTCAATGAGGCCATGTGCGTGGGCTGCAAGATGTGCGTCATGGCGTGCCCCTTTGGCGCCATTGAAGTGGGCGTGGAGGGCGAATTGGCCTTCACCGGACGGAAGAATCATGCCTCCGCCAAGAAGTGCGATTTATGCCAGGCCTGGCGCGCCGATACCGGCAAGGAAGTGTGCGCCTGTGTGGAAGCCTGCCCGAAGCAGGCGCTGGAGATTGTCGATATCGACATGTACGTTGAAAACAACGCATTGAAGAGCGCCACCCAGATATTGCGCCTGCGTCAGGAGTCGTGCGTGGAGCAGGCTGCGGCCCTGGAGCCGGTTGCGCTTCCGGTGCAGGTTGTGCCCCAGGCGCAGGCGGGCACGCTGTCCGCAATCGAGTAGAAAAAACCGACGGGGGGCGCCCGTGCAGGCTGCCTCCCGCCATGGAATCTGACATCCAAGAGGAAATGAGATGGAACTTGTCGTCAAGATCATGGGCCACCGTTGCGACCTGGCCCTGCACCCGATTTCCCCCAGTTCTGCGAGCACCATTCATCGGCTTGGCCGCAAGCTCTACACCAAGAAGTATCTTGAGTGGTGGCGCCAGGGGCACACCTGCACCTGCGGGGTACGCTACGACGGCGTCTGCCGCGTCGAGGTCACCGCCGGAGGCGACAGCGTGCCGTTCAACGATGCCGTCATCGGCAATTCGGCCATGCTGCACAAGGAACGTCACTACCTTGAGAGCAGGGTGCAGTACCTGGCCCTGCTGGGGTATGAGGACGAGTATTGCCAAACATCGTGGCGATGGCGCAACGTCGAGAGGATCAGGCCCGAGCAGTTGGAATTCCTCGTGCATCGCTGGGACCGCATCCTCGACACTGAGGACTACCTGATCATTGAGGACATTCTGTACGAGGGCAAGTACGCCGATGATCTGGTCTGCGGAAAAAGCAATGGCTTCAACCTGGTCGAGCCGAAGGTCATAGACCTTGGCGAAGTCCGCAAAGCGATGGGCATGGCATATCATTCCCTCGGAAGCGACAGACACCCGTATCAGCTTTCATGACGCCGTGACGGCTGGAAATGCGGCCCGAAAGTTCGGAAGGGCTTGCCTTTGCAAAGGTGAGCCCTTTTCTTTTGGCCGTTTCGCGCCCCCACGCAACGGGCTGGGGGGGGCGAAGCGGCTGGGCAACCGGCTAAAAAATCACCGCGAGTCATCCTCCCGCTTCTTTTTGGCCGGGCTGCCGGGCACCCAACCCCGGAAGGCATCCTGGGCCATGGCCTGCGGCGGAAGCCTGCGCGTGCGGTGCAGCGAGAGCATAACGGACCCGCCGAGGATGCCCAGGGTCAGCAGAAGCGCCCACTGCGTGGGGATGACCGGGCCAAACGCGCCGTTGATGAGCATCTTGAGCCCCACCACCACCAGCACAATGGACAGGCCGTACTTGAGGTAGTGGAACCTGTGGATGACGCCCGTGAGGGCGAAGAACAGCGCGCGCAGGCCCAGAATGGCGAAGACGTTTGAGGTGTAGACCAAAAACGGGTCCTTGGTGATGGCGAAGATGGCGGGGATGGAATCCAGCGCGAACACCAGGTCCGAGAACTCCACCAGCACCAGCACGATCAAAAGCGGGGTGATGAACCGCACGCCGTTCTGGCGCAGCATGAAGCGCTCGCCCACATAGTCGGCCGTGACGCGGAAGTGCCTGCGCATGAACTTGGTCACCCTGTTGCCGGAAAGGTCCGGCTTGTCGTTGATGGTCATGAGCATCTTGACGCCGGTGACGATGAGGAAGGCGCCGAAGATGTAAATGACCCAATGGAAGGCGGTGAGGATGGCCGAGCCCGCCAGTATGAGCGCCGCGCGCATGACGAGGGCTCCCAGCACGCCCCAGAACAGCACTGTGTGCTGCGACCTCGCGGGCACCTGAAAGTGCGTGAAGATGAGCACGAACACGAAGATGTTGTCGATGCTCAGGCTCTTTTCGATGAGGTAGCCGGTGAGGAACTCGTACCCCGCCTGGCGGCCCTCGAAATGAAAGATGACGCCGGAGAAGCACAAAGCCAGCACGAAGTAGCCGAAGCTGAGCCACAGGGATTCCTTGACGCTGATTTCGCGGTGCTTGCGGTGCAGCACGCCGAGGTCGAAGGCCAAAAGGACGAAGACCAGGAGGTTGAAGCCCACCCATTGCCATATTGTCGTCATGCGCTGCTCCTTGGGCCGGATAAGGCTTGTGCGATAGTGACCGTAAGCCAACAGGGGCACCCGTGCAATGGCCGCACCAGTCTTTGTTCCCACCCTTGGCCCCCCGGGGGGGGCGGTGGCGGTGCAGCGGCCAGACAAAACTGGCATGTGGTTGGACAACAAAAGGTCAAAAGAGCTGATTGACAAGAGTATTGCAGTGGGCCCAGGCCAAACATGGCCCGGAGGCGGGCATCAAGCCGCAACACCCCCCGACGATCCGATGCTATATGTCTCCCGCATACGGCTGCGGGGTGTCGCTTTTTATCTTTGCTTCAGCCCTGTGCGCCCGGCGCCTGCTGCGGGGCGGGCTGGAGCGCCCCGAACTTCAGCAGCAGGTCCGTGAGCTTGGCCTTGACGTTCTGCGTGGTGCGCGCCACCTGCCCCAGGTCGATGACCACAAAGAAGTCCCGGCGGAAGTGCGCCTGGTCCCAAAGGATGCGCAGGCTCGCCTGGAGAGGCTCCTCCAGTTGCAGCACCTGCATGAGCGAGGCGAACTGCTGCATGGTCCTGACCTTGAAGAGCAGCATGTCGGAGCGGGTCTGGTCCGGCGTGAAGAGCTGGCTCTTGCGGATGCGTGTCAGTCCCTGGGCCGCCAGCGCCTCGACAGCGGGCAGCGGGGCGCGCCGGTGGGCCGCGGTCTTGATGGTCACCTTCGACCCTTCGTCGCGGGCCTTCTCGCGCAGGACACGCACAAAGGCGCTCTCCAGCAGAAAGAACAAGATGTTTTCCAAGGCGTCTATGCCAAGCCCCTGGGCCAGGGTGCGCACGGCGTCCAGTTCGTCGCTGCGCAAATCGCCAAGGGCGCTCAGGAAATGCTCACGCGATTGGCTGAGCGCGAGCATGGCGCCCAACGCCATGGCCACGGCCTGCTCCATGAGGAAGGGCAGGGGGTGCTTTTCCGATGTCTCCTGGCCGGTGGCGCGGGCCTGCATGGCCCGGAACAGGCTTTGCGCCACGGGGTCCATGCACACGATGAGCCCGGCGCTTTCCAGGTGTTCCAGCAGCAGCTCGCCCGGCAGAAACCCCAGCCCCTTGAGCAGGCAGGCCTGCACCACCTTGCGCACGGAGAGGCGCTCCGCCGTTTTTGCGCTGGCATCGGCAAAGGCCTTCTGCACGCGGGTCTGGTCAATGTGTCCGGGGCGGTCGTGCAGGGTGGCGAGCACATCGTCGAACAAAAACCGCACCAACACCAACTGGCCGTCCTTGGAGAGCAGGAACTTGCCATTGCGGGTAAGCTGTTCGTAGCCCTCGGCCACATGCTGGCCGATGAAGCGGTCCACGAACTCGCTCCAGAAGCTCTGGTCGAACTCGCGGGTCTTGATGAGTCCGCCGAACTGGGCCAGCCCTGGTGCGCCGAAGTGGCGCATGATGAGCTCCTCGAAATTGTCCGTGGTGAGGCCCATGGCGAAGACCATGCCCTGCACGCTTTTCACCAAGAGTGATTCGGTGTTGCGCAATTGCGAGGTGGTCTGCTCGCGCGCGGCTTCGTCGCCGGCGGCGGTCTCTTTGTCCAGCCGGTTCAAAAGCACGGGGAAGTTTCCCGCAAGCTTGCGCAGCACGGTGTCCGCCGGGTGGTCGATGCGGCGGCACAGAAGATTCACGATGCTCTGCTGCTGCGTGGGGAGCAGGGGATATTCGCTGATGCCGCCGCTGTTGGTGTTGATGAAGCAGAGGAGCATCTCCCGCTCCAGCACCTCGCGCAGGGCGCTGCGCTCCTTCAAGGGCCGCAGCACCGCGTAATAGGCCTCCAGGCGTGCGGGCCAGAGCGGGCGCCCTCCATCTTTCTGCGTTTCGGGCTGGTGAGGGGCTGCTGCTGCTGCGGTTTCTTCCACTACTGCTCCTGGTCGGTGGCGGTTCGCACCGGGTACGGGGGGCGCGGCTATGCTGTCCGAATTTGTATTCTTTCGGCTTGTTCCCAGGAAAAATCAAGGGGCGAAATACCGAAATCCGTTTGCCCGGCGGGCGGGGAGTGGGGCGCTACAGGCCGGAACCGAAGTTCAGCGCATCTGGCCGGTGGAAGTAGAACTCGACGCGGCCGTTTG
>Ga0209800_10001667_pt1 | contig 22057 bp, 20 predicted proteins | sample Higcelweek8metaG_FD_187174 | JGI IMG/M metagenome (GOLD analysis project Ga0209800, IMG submission 187174) | Freshwater pond sediment microbial communities from the University of Edinburgh, under environmental carbon perturbations - High... | ecosystem: Environmental > Aquatic > Freshwater >...
GCGGCTCCACAAACTGAAAGATGGCCTGCAGGGTGTCTTCCTGCTGGGCACGGTTCAGTTCATCACAGTGGACCAGCGTCTGTGGCGCATCGTCAACGGGCCACCAGGAGGGGCGTGACCAGTGCATTACCTCGCCGTCTCGAAACGGGATGCCCACCAGATCACCCACCTCCATCTGTCCCAGACGTAGCGGGGCGTAATGCCAACCGATTTCCCGGCAAATCTGCACAATGCCGGCGGTCTTACCAACACCACGGTGCCCCACGATACAGGGGGTCAAATCAGTTTTGGTCAGTATTTCCTTCACTACTATCTTCATTTGTTCGATATTCACGTTTCATGGCCTCCCGATTGCTGATTGAAATGATAGGCGAAACAGGTGTCAGCATCAAGCGTTAATGAATAGTAATCATTTATGTTGGTTTACTTGTGTTTTGTCTCTGCTGTGATACAGCATAACCTGTAGATACGGTGTAATCATGCAATCAAATAAGGATACCATCATGACAAACCAGACTGAAAGCCGATGGGGCGTCCGCCAGTATTGTATTCTGATGCTGTTGATTGGCGCTTCTTTGCTGGGTAATCTGTTGGCCCCAAAACTCTTTACCGGGTTTAACTACCTTTTTGGCAGTGTTGGAGTGATTCTGGTGCTGCGTCTGTTTGGTGTCGGCTGGTCAGTAGTTGCTGCACTGCTTGCTGCAGCCTGGTGCAAGCAGCTCTTCGGGCATTATTATGCAATGGTCTGGTTGGGGTTGGAGCCGTTGTTTGTCTGGTTCTGGTTGAAGCGGCGTCCCGCTGATAGTTTGATTCTTGCTGATTCGATTTACTGGATCGTTGTCGGTGGACCGCTCCTGATCTTCATTTTTTTAGTGGTTCTCAAGGTGCCGTTGCTGGGAACCTCGGCAGCTGTATTAATGTATCTGGCCATCGGGGTTACCAATAGCCTGTTTGCCACCCTGATTATGAGTCAGTCTTCGCTGGGGCGTCTGGTCTGGCCTGATCATCGGTTTCAACGGGTCACCATTGCCCAGTTTATTTTTCAGGTGCTGATGTTGGCCATTGTACTGCCTGCACTGCTGGTGCTGGTTTTGTCAGGGCAACACCGTGAATATGATGTGAAGCTGAAGCTGTTTGATACCCTTGAGATCAAGGCCCGTCAGGTGGGGTATGAGGTACGGCAGAAGATCTATGGAGGTTCCTATCCAAAGGTCTTTGGAGCAAAGCAGCGTGCTGAACTTGACCTTGCGGCGGTTACCAAGCTGTTGCAGGGGATTCAGACCGGCTCTGCCATCTCTTTGCATCTCATGGCTAATAAAGGAGAGGTCATCGCTTCCACCAATCCTGATTTGTCTGCAGGAGGGCTGTATGATCCTTTGCAACTTGGTAACGTTACCCATGTTGAGCGAGATCAGATGTTTCTGCGTATGCCTGCCAATCATCCGCCGGTTCCGCTCTGGCAACGGGCCGGAAAAAGTTCCTATATCAGGATGTACCCGATTCCCGGCAGTACCATGTACGTTGTTGCCGAGACACTCTTTGAACCGTATCAGGCCAGGATATTGCGTGGCCATAGGGATTCTCTTGCTGCTCTGTTGGTCTATCTGGTGTCAGGTGCTGTGCTGGCAAGTCTGTTGGCACGTCACATCGCAACCCCGTTGGTACAGCTTTCGAGCACTACCACTGATCTGCCTGGACGTCTTCTGTCGGAAGATATTATCTGGCCTGAGAGCGGTATTGTTGAGGTCCACCAATTGATTGAGAACTCGCAAAAGATGTCCCATACCTTGAGCGGCCAGTTCAGGGAGATTGCCCAAATCAATGCAGACCTGGAGGATCGGGTGGCAGAACGGACCAGGGAGCTGAGTGAGACCAACCTGTCGCTGCGTCAGGAGATTGATGAGCGGATCAAGGCAGAACGTGAGCGGGATCGTCTGATGCGTGAGCTTGAAACCAAAAACAAGGAGCTGGAAAGCATCATCTATGTTTCATCCCATGATCTGCGCTCTCCTTTGGTCAATATTCAAGGATTCAGTCGCAAACTGGCCAAAAACTGTATTTCTCTGCAAACCGGTCTGGCAGAGCTTGAGCTGCCGTCGGACAGGCAACAGGAGTTGGTGAAGCTGTTAACGGAAAGTATGCCGCGTTCACTAGATTTTATTACCGGCAGTGTTGAAAAGATGGACAGCCTGTTATCCGGTCTGTTACGTCTTTCAAGGCTGGGGCGTGCTGCAATAGTCATGGAAAACCTTGACATGAATCTGGTAATGAGCAAAATAATCAATTCCCTTGCCTACCAGATTGAATCTGCCGGGGCACGGATAGTCGTTGATACGCTGCTGCCTTGCCAGGGGGATGCGATTCAGATCAGCCAGGTTTTTACCAACCTGCTGGACAATGCGATTAAATACCGGTCAGCAGATCGAACCCTTGAGGTGCTGATCTCGAGCCGGGCCTGCACCGATGGCGTACGTTATTGCGTTGCAGACAACGGTATCGGTATTCGGGCTGAATATCAGGCACAGGTTTGGGAGATCTTTCAGCGTATCAATCCCCGTGATATTCCGGGAGAAGGATTGGGACTGACCGTTTGCCGCCGGATACTTGACCGCCTGAACGGGACGATCTGGCTTGAAGCTGAAGAGGGGACAGGAAGCCGCTTTTATGTGACGCTTCCGGCACAAAGGAGCTGAAAGAATGTTTCGGACAATTATGGGGAAATTTGCCAGGAACGAAATTGTTATCCTGATTGCCGAGGATGATGATGGCCATGCGGAGTTGATTATCGATAACCTGCGTGAGGCTGGTTTGACGAATGAGATTATTCGCTTTCGTGATGGTCAGGAGGCGCTTGACTTTTTAACCGGTACGCCGGATACGGAGAACAGTCGCCAACGTGGTACGGCCTACCTGTTGTTGCTGGATATCCGTATGCCCCGTGTGGATGGTGTTGAGGTGCTGCGCCGGGTTAAAAATAACCCTGAGCTGCACAAAATGCCGGTGATCATGCTGACCACCACCGATGATCCCCGTGAGGTTAAGAACTGCTATGAACTGGGATGCAGTTGCTATATCACCAAACCGGTTGACTATGATCGTTTTTCAGAGATGTTGAATCGGCTGGGCCTGTTTCTGATGGTGGTGCAGGTGCCTGATCTGAACGGAAAGGCCTGATACATATGTGTGGTATTGTAGGTTATATAGGTGAACAAGAGGCGACCCCGATCATTTTTGAGGGACTGCGCAAGTTGGAATACCGTGGCTACGATTCTGCCGGTATTGCTACTCTGCAGGCAGATGGCATAGCGATACGTCGAAGCGAAGGCAAGTTGCTTAATCTGGAGAAATTGTTGCGGGAGCAGCCGCTTACGGGAATGATCGGTATCGGCCACACCCGCTGGGCCACCCATGGCCGTCCTTCCGAGACTAACGCCCACCCCCACCGGGCCGGTTCTGTCGTGGTGGTACATAACGGCATTATTGAAAACTATCTGGGGCTGAAGGAGCAGTTGCAGGCGGCAGGGCACGGTTTTTCCAGCCAGACAGACACCGAGGTGATTGCCCATCTGGTAGAGGAACGCCTGAAAACCGCCAGTTGCTTTGAGGCAGCGGTCCGAACTGCCCTGCAGGAGCTGCAGGGGGCCTTTGCGGTTTGTATCCTTTGTGCCGATCAGCCGGATACCCTGATTGCTGCCAAGGCAGGTTCTCCGATGGTGGTTGGCCTGGGGCAGGGTGAGTTTTTTGTCGCCTCCGATATACCGGCGATTCTGGCACATACCCGTGAGATGGTCTTTATGGAAGACGGTGAGCTGGCCGTTTTTTGTGGTGATACTGCCCGTTTTTCCACGATTGTCGGTTTACCGCTGGAGAAGAAGGCGCGCCATATCGACTGGTCCCCCCTGATGGCGGAAAAGGGGGGCTACAAGCATTTTATGCTGAAGGAGATCTTTGAGCAGCCCCGGGCGGTGCGGGATACGATTGCAGGGCGTTTGCAAGAACAGCAGGGCGATATCTATCTGGAAGACCTAGGGTACGATGATATCACTCTGCAGACCGTGCAACGGATGGTGATTGTAGCCTGCGGTACCTCCTGGCACGCTGCCTTAACCGGCAAATTTCTGATTGAGGGACACTGCCGTATCCCGGTTGAGATCGATATTGCTTCAGAGTTTCGCTATCGTAACCCGGTGATTGACAGCCGCACGCTGGTGATGGTTATTTCCCAATCCGGTGAAACTGCCGACACTCTGGCGGCCTTGCGAGAGGCCCAAAAGCTGGGGGCACTGAATCTGGCCATCTGCAACGTGCTGGATTCATCCATTGCCCGTGATGCTGCCGGGGTAATCTATACCCATGCCGGACCTGAGATCGGGGTGGCCTCCACCAAAGCCTTTGTGACCCAGCTTACCGCACTGTACCTGTTTACTATCCGCTTTGGTCGAGCCATTGGCCGGTTGAGTATGGAGCAGGGCCAGCAGATGATTGCCAACCTGAAAAAGGTGCCTGAACTGCTGGAACAGGCACTGAAACTGAATGAACAGACTGAAAAGATCGCCCGACAGTACATCAATGCCCGTGATTTTCTCTATCTTGGGCGGGGCAGAAACTTTCCTATTGCGCTGGAAGGTGCGTTGAAGCTGAAGGAGATCTCCTATATCCATGCTGAAGGATACCCCGCCGGAGAGATGAAACATGGTCCGATCGCCCTGATTGACGAGCAGGTGCCGGTGGTGGTGCTGGTGCCCAGGAACAGCACCTATGAAAAGACCGTCTCCAACATGGAAGAAGTCATTGCCCGCAGTGGCCGGGTGATTGCCATCTGCAGTGAAGGCGATCATGAAGTGAAAGAAAAGGCCGAGGCGGTTCTGGAGCTTCCCTTGCTCTGTGATGATCTCGATCCGATTTTGCTATCCGTACCGTTGCAGCTGTTGGCTTACCATATTGCCGTATTAAAGGGGACAGATGTGGATCAACCCAGAAATCTGGCAAAAAGTGTGACGGTAGAATAGACAATGCGAACAAGTAATATGCGTGTAAGTCACCGGTTGGTGCTGGTGGTTTTTTTTACCGCCCTGATAACAGGCGGCTGGCTCACCTGGGAGATCGATGCGGTTGATCCTCCCGGCCCTTCTCCCACCGACAAGGCCCAGGAGGATCTGTCCCGGATCGAGTATCCCAGCCAGAAAGGGATGCGTTGGCACCCCCGGTTTATCCGCCCCCATGAGACCCTTGAATCACTTTACGGAAAAGACTGGGTCTGGGTGGCCCGCTTCAACCGGGTTGACCGGCGACATGTCTATCCGGGGATGACGATTAAAGAGCCGGACCAGATGGAGGATATCCGGGGTTACACGCCGTTGCCCAAGGAGTACGAGCCTGCCCGACGGCATGATAAATTTATTCTGCTGGACAAGACCGAGCAATGGATCGGCGCCTATGAACATGGCAAGCTGAAGTTTTCCATGCCTGCTGCCACCGGTAAGGCGGGCACCGAGACTCCGAGCGGCATGTTTCGCATTGACGCCCGCCATCAGACCCATACCTCTTCTCTGTATAAAATTAACGGTGAAGAAGGAGAACAATATCCTATGGATTATGCTCTCCGGTTTCATATTGACGAGAAAAATATCGGCTACTGGATTCATGCCCGCGACCTGCCGGGACGTCCAGCTTCCCATGGCTGTATCGGTTTGTTTGATGAAGAGATGCAGCAGCGGGTCTTTGATACCCCCCGTAATCCGGTGCTTATGGATTCGCAAAAAATGTACGAATGGGCAGTACCGGATAGTGACTATGGGGACGATTATGGTGAAGCTGAAGAGATCGAGGATGGGCCGATGATTGAGATCAGGGGGGAGCTCCCCCGATACCGTTAAACTTCAAGGCAGGTTTTCTCTTTTCCTTACGGTTGCTCTGGGCTAGTATGACACGTTATGTTATTTCAATTCGAGGCATCTATCTGTGGATAAACTGATTATTAACGGTGGGAAGAAGCTGAAGGGCGAGGTTGTCGTCAGCGGTTCCAAAAACGCCTCCCTGCCGATCTGTATCGCTGCTGTCCTGGCTCCCGGAGCCAGCACCATTACCAATGTTCCCCGCCTGCGCGACATTACCACCACGGCAAAACTGCTGGAATCCCTTGGCGCAACCATCGAACGTCACGATAACACCATGCGGATTGATGCTGGTACCATTAATACCGTTGAGGCTACTTACGATCTGGTCAAGACCATGCGTGCTTCAGTGCTGGTGCTGGGGCCGTTGTTGGCCCGCTTTGGTCGGGCGCGGGTCTCTCTGCCCGGAGGCTGTGCCATTGGTGCCCGCCCGATTGATCAGCACCTGAAAGGTTTGAAGGCGCTGGGGGCGGAGATCAGGCTTGAGCATGGCTATGTTGAGGCGATTGCCAAAAAGGGGCTGAAAGGTGCCCGGATCAACTTTGATGTCTCCACCGTGGGGGGGACCGAACACCTGATGATGGCAGCGGCGATTGCCAAAGGTGAGAGCATTCTGGAAAATGCTGCCCGTGAGCCTGAGATAGCTGATCTGGCCGATTACCTGAACCGGATGGGGGCCAAGGTTGAAGGGGCCGGTACTGATACGATCAGGATTCAGGGAGTGCAAGAGCTGACACCGGCTGATTACGAGGTTATGCCAGACCGGATCGAGGCCGGAACCTTTATGTGTGCTGCTGCCATTACCGGTGGTGATGTGAAGATCAACGGCATGAAGCTGGAACATCTGGATGCCCTGACCTTCAAGCTGATGGATGCCGGAGCGGAAATTACCAACCGCAATGGGGTGGTCAGGGTCAAAGGCCCTCGTCGACCTATGGCGGTCAACATAAAAACCCGTCCCTATCCCGGTTTTGCCACAGATATGCAGGCCCAGTTCATGGCCCTGATGTGTGTGGCAGAAGGTGCCAGCGTGATCTCGGAAAACATCTTTGAGAACCGTTTCATGCACGTATCTGAGCTGTTGCGTTTTGGCGCGGATATAACGGTAGAAGGTAACTCGGCCACCGTTAAAGGGGTTAAAAAGTTGTCCGGTGCCCCGGTTATGGCGACTGACCTGCGTGCCTCCGCCTGTCTGGTGCTGGCTGGCCTGGCAGCAGAAGGAACTACTGAAATACAGCGAATCTACCACCTGGATCGCGGCTACGAGCAGATTGAGAATAAATTGGCAGCACTAGGTGCAGATATCAAGCGGGTGTCTGAGTCATGAACAATCATTTAACCATTGCCATCCCCAAGGGACGTATTCTGACCGAGTCGATTGAGCTGTTTGGCAAGATCGGTATCCATCTGCAGAGCATGCTGGAGGATTCCCGCAAGCTGATCTTTGAGTATCCTGAGCAGAACCTGAGTGCCTTGATTGTGCGTGCCACCGATGTACCCACCTACGTGGAGTACGGCTGTGCCGACCTGGGAATTGTTGGCAAGGATACCCTTCTGGAGCAAGATAAGGATCTCTACGAACCGCTGGACCTCAAGTTTGGTTACTGTCGGATGATGGTGGCAGAATCGGCTAATCTGGCAAAAAACGATGACCCCGGACGCTGGTCCCATATCAGGGTGGCCACCAAATATCCCCATATAGCAGAAAAGCACTTTGCCTCCAAAGGGATACAGGCAGAGATTATCAAACTGTACGGGTCCATAGAGCTGGGGCCGCTGGTGGGGCTTTCCGAGCGGATTGTCGATCTTGTTTCCACTGGAGAGACCCTGCGTCAGAACGGCTTGGTGGAGGTTGAAACCATTGCCGAGATCACCACCCGCCTGGTGGTAAACCGTGCCTCGCTTAAGACCAAACATCAGCGGATTCGCGGGATCATTGACGGGCTTGAGCAGGTTATAGCTGACAAGGAGTAATGAACGTGCTGTTTCTCGACATCAACGACACCAATTTTGATCAACAGTTTGCTGCCATCCTGACCCGTGGCGAGGAGACCTCGCTGCAGGTGACCGAGGTGGTGCGGGGGATTATCAAGGATATCCGCAGCAGCGGTGATGATGCCCTGCTGGAGTACACCAACCGTTTTGACCGGCTGGGGCTGGCCGATGCCACTGGTCTGGAAATAACCACTGCCGAGATCGAGGCAGCCATGGCCGCAGTTCCTGCCGATGACCTGGCGGCCCTGCAACTGGCTGTTGAGCGGGTGGCCCGTTTCCATGAAAAGCAGAAGCAACAGACCTGGCTGTCAACCGAAGAAAGTGACATCCTGCTGGGCCAGAAGGTGACCCCGTTGAACCGGGTCGGCATCTATGTGCCGGGCGGCAAGGCCAGTTATCCCAGCAGCGTGATCATGAACGCCGTACCAGCCAAGGTGGCCGGGGTGCGGGAGATCATTATGGTCTGCCCCACACCGGGTAATGAGATCAATCCGGCGGTGCTGGCCGCAGCGAAACTTGCCGGTGTGGACCGGATCTTTAGGGTGGGCGGAGCCCAGGCCGTGGCTGCCCTGGCCTATGGTACCGCCAGCATCCCCAAGGTGGATAAGATCACCGGGCCAGGCAATATCTACGTGGCCACTGCCAAGCAGCTGGTCTTTGGTCAGGTGGGGATCGACATGATCGCCGGTCCCAGTGAGATTCTGGTGATCAATGATGGCACCGGCAATCCGGCCCATATTGCAGCAGATCTTCTGTCACAGGCTGAGCATGATGAACTGGCCTCCTCGATCCTGATCACCACTGACCGTGGTTTTGGCGAAAAGGCCGCAGCCGAGGTGGAACGTCAACTGGCACTGCTTTCTCGCGAATCCATTGCACGGGCATCTTGGGATAAGTTCGGTGCCGTGATTGTGGCAGGCTCGCTTGAAGAGGCTGCAGCATTCTCCAACCGGATTGCACCGGAGCACCTTGAGCTGGCTGTGGCTGATCCGTTTGGTCTGATGCCACTGATTGAGAATGCCGGGGCGATCTTTATGGGGCACTGGACTCCTGAGGCAGCCGGAGATTATCTGGCCGGTCCCAACCATACCCTGCCGACTGGCGGAACAGCCCGTTTCTTCTCACCGCTCTCTGTGGATGATTTTGTCAAGAAGTCCTCCATTATCAGTTTCTCTGAGCAGGGACTTAAGCGGCTGGGCAGCCGGATCGTGCAGATTGCCGGGCTGGAAGGGCTGGAGGCCCATGCGAGATCGGTGAGTTTGCGGTTGGAGGCGAGCAAATGAATTCACTACGTCCCTCCATCGCATCCATGGCAGGCTATGTGCCTGGTTTTCAGCCACCGGACATCGCCTCTTGGATCAAACTGAACACCAACGAAAATCCCTATCCGCCGTCGCCCAAGGTGAAAGAGGCGATTCTGACTGAGCTGGGTGATGATGCTGCTTTACTGCGGACCTACCCCAGCGCTTCCAGTGAAAAGCTGCGGCTGGCTGCTGCTGAGCTGTACGGTTTTGACCCTTCCTGGATCATTATGGCCAATGGCTCGGATGAGGTGCTGAACAACCTGATCAGGGCCTGTGCCGGAGAAGGAGAAGAGATCGCCTATGTGCATCCTTCCTACTCCTATTACGCCACCCTGGCTGAGATTCAGGGGGCCAAGGTACGCACCTTCGGCCTGACTGATGACTTCAGGATTGCTGATTTTCCTGAGCGCTACAGCGGCAGGCTGTTCTTCCTGACCACTCCCAACTCGCCGCTGGGGTTTGCTTTTCCGCTTTCCTATGTGGAGGAACTGGCAACTCGCTGCGATGGCCTGCTGGTGGTGGACGAGGCCTATGCCGACTTTAATGACTGCAATGCCCTTGATCTGGTCAGGCGGTATCCCAATGTGGTGGTTACCCGTACCCTGTCCAAGAGTTATGCCCTGGCTGGCATGCGTCTTGGTCTGGCCATTGCACGGCCTGAAATTGTTGCTGCCCTGGATAAAATCCGTGACCACTACAATCTGGATCGACTGGCTCAGGCAGCCTGTGTTGCTGCGTTGCAGGATCAGGACTATTTTAACATGCGGTGTGATCAGGTGGTGGCTACCCGGAAGTTTTTTGTAACAGAGTTGCAATCTTTGGGATATGCGGTATTAGAATCAGCTGGGAACTTTGTTTTTGTATCACCACCGGACCGGAATGGGCGGCGCGTCTATGATGGCCTGTATGCACGTAAAATTCTGGTGCGTCATTTCAGTGATCAGTTGCTTTGCCACGGCCTGCGGATTTCAATCGGCACCCGTGAAGAGATGGAGCAGACCCTGAGTGCCCTCAGGGAGATTGGTTAACAAGGAGGATCAGCATGCAGCTTTCAGAGATGCACACCCGTTGTGGCCAATGTGGATTCAATTATTCACGGATTGATTGTGAGGCATGGGGACGCTTCAGCTCCCGCCGTATCATGTGCCCCATTTGTGGCTGGACGGTCTATGAGGAACACCGTTGGGATGAAGATGGCTCTTCAGTTCTGATAAAACGTAATGAAGCCCAGGGTTTTGGGGCCTATCGGCTGATTCCGCCGGGTGGCTATACCGGGTATAACGCTTTTCATTCGGAGCCCCCTGAGGAGGTGCTTAACAATATCAGGGAGCTACTGGCTGATAAAGGCTGGAAGGGCTACCTTTCTCTCTGGGACGCCAAAGAGAAAAGGGCGTTGCTTGTAACGGGCCATCCGTTGAACAAATTTGACGTGGCTGGTATGAATGGAACCAGGTGAGGAGACGATGATACGTACTGCAGAGATTGAACGCATCACATCTGAAACGCGGGTTCAGCTCGCGTTGTCTATAGACGGTAATGGGCAGGGCGTTATCCGTTCAACAGTGCCTTTTCTAGATCATATGCTGCATCTGTTTGCGCGTCACGGCCTGTTTAATCTCACCGTTGAGGCCCAGGGAGATATTGAGATAGATTTCCATCACACTGTTGAGGATATCGGAATTGTACTCGGTGAAGCCTTCCGTACGGCGTTGGGTAACAAGCAGGGAATTGTCCGTTACGGGACTGCCAGAATTCCGATGGATGAGACGCTGGCAGAGGTGACCGTGGATCTCTCAGGGCGTCCCTATCTGGTATATAATGTTGATCTGCCCAAGGTTAAAGTGGGGAATTTTGATGCGGAGCTGGCTCGTGAATTTTTTCAGGCTTTTGCCAACACCTGCGGCTGTAACTTGCATTTGAACCTGCTCTATGGTGATAATATTCATCATATTATTGAAGCGTGCTTCAAGGGATTCGGACGTGCGCTGGATGCTGCTACGAGGATTGATTCCCGGCTAGACGGTGTTATGTCCACCAAGGGAGTGTTGTAGTCTTATAAATTTAGAAGTAAAGGAGCTGATCATGACCCCAAAACTCGCGGTTGCAATGATGGTTGCAGTATCTCTTGCCGGTTGTACTGCATGGCAGCCCCAGCCAGCTGACAGCCTTTCGTCAGGCAGCGGCCAAAAACAGCAGTCTGTCGAAGATGCACAGAAAAAGCCTGACCCAAATGCTGCGGTAACCGTCAAACAGTTTGTGGAAGCCCATGATCAGGTGATGGGCGGCATCGGGGATATCAAGGCGTCAAATCAGAAGATGCAGGGTGATTTAGCTGAAATCAAGGCTACTAATCAGAAGGCTTTGGAAACAGCTCAGAAATCCCTGCAGATCATCGAAGATATGGCTGCCAAGCAGGGAACCGGGGAAATTACCCTGTTTTTCCCCACCAGCGGTTCGACACTTTCTAAAGGCTCCCTTGAGTATGATCGACTGGTTCGTTTTGCTGATTTTCTTTCACGGGAGAGTCGAGGACGAAAGCTTATCTTCCTTTCCATCGGCAGTGCGTCGGCAACTGGTCATCATCAAACCAATATGAAGCTGGCGAAGAAACGTTCTGAAGCACCTCTTGATGTTCTGGACAAATATCTGATCAATATTCCCCATGAGTTTTACAAGGTATATGGAACTGGCGATCTGCATAGCCCCAAAAGCGTCAAGATGAAAGAGAATCAGCGGTATCAGCATACCCGTATCATTGCACTTTTTGATACATCTCAGGCTCCCAAGGTAAATGAAGAGCCAAAGCCGTAGAGGTTATAAAAAGAAAGGGGTGGCCAAGTATTGGTCACCCCTTTCATGTTTCTGGAGATGTAGGGGAAGCTATTTAAGTTGCTTTATCAAGACCTTTGCCTTCTTTGCTTCTTCGCTCTTGGGGTAGTCGGTTGTGAGCCGCTTCAGTAGATACTGGGTGCTTTTCAGATCTTTCAGGGCTTTAAATGATAAGGCTTGCTTTAACATAGCAGATGGCGCTTTTTCTTTTTTGGGGTATTGTTTGACCACTTCCTGGAACTCAAGGATAGCTTGTTCATAATTTTTCTCGCCATAATACGTTTCGCCAATCCAGTAACGGGCATTAGGGGTTAAATCATGGTCGGGATTTTTTTCAATGAATTGCGTCAACTGAGCTCGTGAACCGGCCATATCCCCCGTTTTAAAGGTTTCCAGGCCTTTCAGGTACAGTGAGTCTGCCGTTGTCTCCTTGCTGGTAATTGGTCCGGCCGGTGCTACTTCTTTCATCCGTTTGTTCAGTTCATCAAGCGCTACCTGCAGTTTTACAACTCTGTCCTCCAGTGCAACAATTCGTCGATCAGAATCCTCGCGATAGCGTGCCTGTTCTTCAATTTGTTTTTTTGCTGTCAATCCCTGGTCATCAAGCTTGCCAGCAATGGTCTGCATATCTGACTTGAAGCTGTCAAGATTGGCTTGTAAATCAGCATCGGTTTTCCGAAGTGCGGCAAAATCAGTTTTGAATGCTTTTTCACCCTCCCGTGCCATTCCCAGATCTTTTTCAAGTGAGTAAATACGATTTTTAGTCTCGTCCAGGTCTCGACGTACTCCTTCAACAGAGCCGGTTGAGGCGCAGCCACCCAAAATGGCAGGTAACAGCAGGTATATCGAGTAATTTACAAGTTTCATATATCGGGCCTCCATGAGTTGCAGTTCATTAGCTGCTTGCCTGCAGAAATATACTACAGGAGTGCCCCGATGACAAGAACAGCCGTACAAGGCAGTTTATGCAACAAAAAACCCGACTAAAGTGGTTTGGTCGGGTTTTTGCGGGGTATTCGTAAAGGTTACTCTCTCACAAAGGTGTCAACGTCGCTATCGCTCACCATTCCCATGATATGTGCGTACTCCGCCTCAATCAGAGCGTAATGTGCTTCAGTTTCCTTTACTACTCGCTCGAAAATTGCCTTTACCATCGGATCGACAACATCTGCAGCAAGTTGGGTGTATTGGCCTATACAGTCTTTTTCTTCTTGCAAGGCAAGTTCCAGGGCTTTTTGTTCCCCCATATCTTCGCTAATCGCTTTTTCCAGCTTCATGTAAGTGGGGTTCTTGACGTCAACCGGTGTAGCCATAAAACTCTGTAGATTGCCAAATTCTGTGCCTTTGTAATGGTCGAAGAAATGTTTTACGTGTGATGCCTCTTCAGCTGCCAACATTTCTAAAACTTTCTTGGCCCGTTCATTTTTTGCGATTGATGCTGCACGAGCATAGAAATCCATACTGTCTTTTTCTGCTTTGATGGCGAGCTTCAGTGCTTCCTGTACAGAATATTCCTTGCCCATAAATGTACCCTCCCGAAAATGTGGTGTGTGTATGTGAAGCGTTATACCCGCTAATTGGGATTCTTCAAGTTCTGTTAGCAGTTTTTTTATATCACTATCTGCTTATGTGAGTTGTCTTGGCTTGTGTCTCTTTTCAACTGTCCGATATTAAAGTGATTATTTGTTTCAATGCTTTTGGGGGTATGCGAATTTTTTGCAGTTAGTTATGTCACGTTGTTGAGGGGGGGAGCGACATATATTACCCCAAAAAAACAGTTGCCACAGAGAGCACAGAGGTCTCAGAGTAAAAACAGGAAGATACAACAAATAATTTGATTCCTTTTGGGTGAGGCTCTTATAACAGGTTTACCTTGTAGTTCTCTGTGTTTCTCTGTGACTAACTACCGTTTTAAGGATTACTGCTGAAATCGGTCGAATATTATATGCGGGAGGGGGGAAATAGACGTCTTCATAATATTTCTTGGGGGTGAAAATGAATTAATACTGTGTGGAGGAGATCGACTGGAGGAAAAGATATTGTGAAAATTAATGTGATGAGTATGAAAAAAGGGCTAGCCTGATTTGGCTAGCCCCTTGGATTTTTGGCTCCCCAGCGCGGACTCGAACCACGGACATGGTGATTAACAGTCACCCGCTCTACCGACTGAGCTACTGGGGAACAAATGAGACCGTACTACTATCATGGCTGTTTGGTTTGGTCAAGTAAAAAACTTAAATTGTTTTCTTGTTATTTGGATTTTAATTGAAAAACGATCTTGTCTTGACACCCTGTAGAAATTAAGTATAAGAGCCTTATTAGAAAAAACAAATGTTAATAGCTATTTATATGGATTATTGAATATGTTTGGCCTCGATGCGAGGTAATTCCAAGAAGGGGGAACAATGTGTATGAAGTTTATGAGTGTCTTTGCACATGCTGCGCTACTGTTGGGTTTTGCTCTGGCAACGACAGCTGCTGCTGGTAACCATGTGGACTATGTCGGTAATGGTCCTTTCAAAAATGGCCCAGAGGTAACCAAGAAGTGTATGGAGTGTCACGAGTCTGAGACCAGGTCTTTTATGAAATCAGTTCATTGGACTTGGGCTAAAAAGCAGAAAATAAACGGCAAGGAGCTGGAGTACGGCAAAAAAAATGCTGTCAACAACTTTTGTGTTGCTATTGACTCCAATTGGCCTCGATGTACCAGCTGTCATGCTGGCTACGGCTGGAAGGACAAAAACTTTGATTTTTCAAAGGCTGAAAATGTTGACTGTCTTGTCTGTCATGACACCACTGGAACTTATAAGAAGTTTCCCGCTGCCGCCGGGCATCCGGTTTACCCTGGCGAAGACAAAAGCTTTGGCGGGAAGAAGTGGGCGGCTGTTGATCTTGTGAAGGTGGCCCAGTCAGTAGGTAAGCCAACACGTACTGCCTGTGGTTCCTGTCATTTCTACGGCGGCGGCGGTGACCGGGTTAAGCATGGTGACTTGGACGGGACCTTGGTGAATCCAACTCCTGAAATTGACGTCCATATGGGTGGCAAGAGCAAGATGACCTGCCAGTCCTGCCACCAGGGGGGTAAAGACCATGCGATCAAGGGGGAAGCTGCCTCTGTATCAGTGGGTGCTGGCAAAAAAATATTTGGCTGCACTGACTGCCATAAAGAAGATCTCCATAAGAATAAATTCCTGAACAAGCATGCCAAGAAGATAGCTTGCCAGACCTGTCACGTTCCTGCCTTTGCCAAAGCCAAGCCGACCAAAGTCTGGTGGGATTGGTCAACCGCTGGTAAGGACATTCCGGCCAAGGATATCCCGCACGACAAGTATGGTGAGCATCTGTACGCCAAGATCAAGGGTGACTTCAAGTGGGATAAGGATGTCGTCCCTACCTATTATTGGTACAATGGTTCCGTTGAACGTGTGCTGCTTGGCGAGAAGATCGATCCTTCAAAAGTAGTTAAGCTTTCTTCCGCCAAGGGCGACCGTAAGGATCCAAATGCCAAAATCTTCCCTTTCAAGGTTATGAAGGGTAAGCAGCCCTATGACGCTGGCAATAACACCATCGCTGTGGTCAATACCTTTGGTCCGAACGGCTACTGGACCAAGTTTGATTGGAATTTGGCTATTGAAACCGGCATGAAAGCCGCCGGTCTGCCCTACAGCGGCAAGTTCGGTTGGATTGAAACCTCAATGGTATGGCCGGTAAACCATATGGTGTCTCCAAAGGAGAAGGCCCTCAGGTGTGCCGACTGCCACGGTGAAAAGGGGCGTCTGGACTGGAAGGCTCTTGGATACAAGGGTGATCCCAAGAATCCGGCTAATCGTTAGTATCTAAAGTTTGAGTTGCGATTGTCACAAAAAGCCCGCGGAGAAATCTGCGGGCTTTTTGTGTGGTGACTGTTGCAAAGAATGTTCGAACCTGACATATTTCCCCAGAAACATGCTTGTAGATCTAAATAAAACTTGATTTTAACGCTATGGATAGTGTAAGTAATTTTAGTGTAAGTGAATGTGTATGGCAATTATATTTATTGAAACAACTGATTTGAATATGTGTAAAAAAATAATATTTAGTTTAAATAAAATGGTGTTCCCATGAAGAAGAAAAAAATGCTCATCTCGCAGGAGACCATGGATATCGACATGGTCCGTAAGGTGGAGCAACTCTCTGGCACGTCTGTCAGGCGCTGTTTTCAGTGTGGTAAATGTTCTGCCGGTTGTCCCATGGCCACTTTTATGGACCACCCACCCAACCGGATTGTACGCCTGCTGCAGTTAGGGCAGTGGCAGCGGATCTTGGCGGGGCGTTCAATCTGGTACTGCGTCTCATGTGAAACCTGCTCTACCCGTTGTCCTAATCAGGTGCATCTTGCCTCCATCATGGATGCCCTGCGCAAACTCTCCTGGGATCAGGACGGTCCCTCCAAAGAGAGTTACGTTCAGCTTGCCAATCGTCTTTTTCTGGATAACATCCGTACCTATGGTCGTCAGTACGAAATGAGGCTGGCAGCTGTCTTTAACGTAAAGTCCGGGCAGTTTCTGAAGGATATGATGTTGGGGCCAAAGTTGTTAACCAAGGGTAAATTAAAGGTGTTTCACCAAAAAAACAGAAATATTGCCGAAGTTGAAAAGATCTTCAGCCGTATTGAAGAAATGCGTCGCAAAGGAGAAGCCCTGTGAGTACCCTCAGCTATTCCTACTATCCAGGCTGCTCTCTCCATGCTTCGGCCTCAGAATATGATCTGTCTACCAGAGAACTGTTTTCGGTGCTGGAAATTGGTTTGAAAGAGATTCCGGACTGGATCTGCTGTGGCGCGACACCGGCTCATAACGTAGATGAGCTGCTTTCCTTGTCACTATCAGCCAAGAATTTAGAGCTGGCAGAGCAGGTGCCGGGCGATATGGCTGTTGCCTGTGCATCCTGTTTTTCTCGGTTAAAATTTGCGCAGCATATACTGGGTGAAAATGAAACCAAGCGAAAGCTGGTTGAAAAGGCTATTGACGCACCGGTTCATCTTGAGCGGAACGTAAAGCATCTGCTTGAGATTCTGGTGCGGGATTATGGCCTGGATCACTTGGCTAAAGAGGTGAAGAAGCCACTTTCCGGTTTGACGGTGGCCTGTTATTACGGTTGCTTGCTGACTCGTCCAACGGATGTTCCGAATCTTGATTGTACCGAGGCACCAACCATCATGGAGAAGGTCATGGAAGCAGTTGGCGCAAAAACCGTTGCCTGGACCCATCGTCTTGAGTGCTGCGGCGCCAATTTTACCCTTTCCCGCCCGCCGGTTGTGCAGCAGTTGTCAAGTGCCGTGTTGGAATCTGCCAAGGCAGCTGGCGCTGACTGTATTGTGGTGGCTTGCCCGCTCTGTCATGGTAATCTGGATATTCGCCAGAAAGAGATTGAGGGGTTGTATGAAACAAGTTTTGGTCTGCCGATTTTCTATCTGACCCAGTTGATCGGTATCGCTGTGGGGGTGCCACAAGGACGGCTTGGGCTGGATGCGCTGATTGTCAGCCCCCAGAAGTTGCTGAAAGAGAAAAACCTGAATTAAGGCGGTAGTATGCTGCGTTGTCTGATAATGGAAGATGATGAACTGAGTCGTGAGCTGCTGGCATTACAGATGGAGCCTTATGCCCGGTGCGAGCTGGCCGCCGATGGCCGCGAAGGGCTGGCTAAATTTGTAACGGCCCTGGAGGCTAACGAGCCTTACGATCTGATTCTGCTGGATATCGTTATGCCTGAGATGGATGGCCTTGAAGCTGCCAAGGCCATCCGCGTATATGAGGAAAAACATGGTATCCCCATTGCCAACGGGGTGAATATTATTGTTCTGTCTTCGCTGAGTACGCCGCAAGATGTGATTCAGGCCTATGTGGCAGCTCAGTCAGCTGCCCATCTGGTCAAGCCGGTGCAACCGGAAAAACTGGTCAAGACCCTGCGTAAGCTGGATTTGATCCCTGCGGAGAATGCCTAGATGTCCCGTATCGGTGTTTTTATTTGTCATTGCGGCGAGAACATCTCCCGCACGGTTGATGTAGAGAGAGTAGCTGCTGCGGCTGCCCTGATGCCCGGTGTAGCCTTTGCCGTTGACTACAAATACATGTGCTCTGATCCGGGACAAAACCTGGTAAAAAACGCAATTGTAGAACACCGTCTGACCCATGTCGTGGTGGCTGCCTGTTCACCCCGCATGCATGAGCGCACCTTCCGCAAGGCGGTTGAACAGGCAGGGCTGAATCCGTTTCTGTGTGAAATGGCCAATATCCGTGAGCATTGCTCCTGGGTGCATGAAGATCGGGATGAGGCTACTCAAAAAGCAACCGAGATTGTCGGCATGCTGGTGGAGCGGGTCAAGAAGAACCGGGTACTGCCCACCATAACGGTTCCGGTCACCAAGCGGGCCCTGGTGATTGGCGGAGGTATTGCCGGTATCCAGGCCGCCCTTGATATTGCTGATTGTGGACATCAGGTGGTACTGGTGGAGCGGGAACCCTCCATTGGTGGCCATATGGCCCAGCTTTCTGAAACCTTTCCCACACTTGACTGCTCCCAATGCATCATGACCCCTAAAATGGTTGATGTTGCCAACCATCCCAATATTACCCTGCATACCTATAGTGAGATTGAACAGGTAGACGGTTACATCGGCAACTTCCAGGTCACCATTCGCAAAAAGGCCCGCTCGGTTGATGAGCACAAATGCACCGGCTGCGGTGTCTGCATGACCAAATGCCCCCAGAAAAAGATCCCTAACAGCTTTGACTGCGACAGGGGGATGCGCACAGCCATCTATGTCCCGTTCCCCCAGGCCGTCCCCAATGTGCCGGTCATTGACCGTGAAAACTGCACCATGTTCAAGAGTGGGAAATGTGGGGTCTGCCAGAAAGTCTGCGGCCCTGGCGCGGTTGATTTTGAACAGGAAGATACGCTGGTCGTTGAACCGGTTGGTGCCATTGTCGTCGCCACCGGATTTGAACTGTACCGTATCACTGAAAAGCCGAAGGGATCCCCCATCAAAGGCTATGGTGAATTTGGCCACGGCAAGATTCCTGATGTGATTGACGGCATGACCTTTGAGCGTCTGGCCTCAGCCTCTGGTCCCACCGGCGGTAAGATCCTGCGTCCCTCAGACGGCAAAGAGCCGAAGCAGGTGGTCTTTATCCAATGTGTTGGCAGCAGATCAAGGGAGAAGGGGATCTCCTACTGCTCCAAGGTCTGCTGCATGTACACGGCCAAACATACCATGCTGTACCACCACAAGGTGCATGATGGCCAGGCCTACGTCTTCTTTATGGATGCCCGGGTGCCGGGCAAGAGTTACGACGAATTCTGGCGACGCTCAATTGAAGATGAAGAAGCGGTCTATATTCGTGGCATGGTTTCCCGGTTGTATCAAAAAGGGGACAAGATTGTCGTCATGGGCAGCGACATTTCCGTTGGCGTACAGGTAGAGATAGAAGCTGATCTGGTGGTGCTGGCCACGGCGGTACAGCCCCAGAAAGGTGCCGACCTTCTGGCGCAAAAACTTGGTATCTCCTACGACAAGTACAACTTTTACTCAGAGGCCCATGCCAAGCTGAGGCCGGTAGAATGCGCCACCGCCGGAATCTACCTGGCCGGTGCCTGCCAGGGGCCCAAGGATATCCCGGATACTGTCTCCCAGGCGTCAGCTGCTGCTGCCAAGGTCATGACCCTCTTTGCCAAGGATAAACTGGAGCGGGAGCCGATTGTGGCCAGGGTCAAGGAAAACGGCTGTGTTGGCTGTTTTGCCTGCAAGAAGGTCTGCGCCTACGGAGCTATTGAAGAGAAAGAAATTCGGGATCGTCAGGGCAACCTGATTAAAGTGGTGGCCTACGTCAACCCCGGTGTCTGTGCCGGATGCGGTACCTGTCAGGCAACCTGCCCGTCAAAATCAGTTGAGCTGGATGGTTATACTGATGAACAAATTGTAGCGATGATAGAGGCACTATAAAAACATTGATCCACGAAGAGCACGAAGGGACACGAAGAATATCTAAAAAGGATTTTGAGGTTGTTTTTATGATTTGCCTTCTCTTCGTGAATCTTCGTGTGCTTTGTGGATAAAAAGGTTTTGAATATATGCACCCTGAAAAACCAAAACACACCTTTGAACCAAAGATCATCGCTTTTGTCTGCACCTGGTGTACCTATGCCGGGGCCGACCTGGCCGGCACCAGCCGGATGCAGTACCCATCCAACGTACGGGTGTTGAAATTCCCCTGTACCGGACGGATAGATCCGGTCTTTATCCTCAAGGCGTTTCAACAGGGGGCTGACGGTGTACTGGTCTCCGGCTGTCATCCGGGCGACTGCCACTACATTGCTGGTAACTACCATGCCAGAAGACGTTTTGCTGCCTTCCGCAAACTACTCGAATTCATCGGTGTTGACCTGAATCGGATTCAGTTCTCCTGGGTTTCGGCTGCCGAAGGGGGCAAGTGGGTTGAGGTGGTAACGGATCTGACCGAGCGGGTACGGTCCATGGGGCCGATGGTGGAGTTCAAGGATCTGGCCCTGGAGGAACAGTGGTCAGGCAGCCTGAATACGCCGGAACTGCAAGAGGCCTATGATGCAATCTGAAACAGTAGATATCTCCTGCCATGCTGCAATCACTGAAGCAGTCCGTAATGAGGCGAGACGTATTCTGTCTGACAATACGGTCACGGCGGTCATTGGTTATGCTGCCAGCCGTCGCAAAGGCTCAACCCAGCCGGTTGTGATCACCTCTGCTGACGATGCTGACAAGCTAATCTTTACCGCTGCCTGCGTGAATAACCTTGCGGTCTATCTGACCAAGGCCAAGAAGGATGTGCCCAAAACCGGTAAAATTGCGGTTGTGGTCAAAGGTTGTGACCTGAAGGCACTGGTCGGTCTGTTGGGGGAATCGCAACTAAAGCGTGAAGATCTTTACCTGATCGGTATCCCCTGTACCGGCGTGCTGGGATCAGTTCTGCAACCTGCAGCTGTACTGACAACTGACAATATCGCGTCCAAGTGCTGTGAATGTGCTGACCGTCTGCCACTGGGCTGTGATTTTGTGCCATCAGTTGAACTGCCCAAACAACCACAGCTTGAGCAGCGCTATTTCAATGAAATTAAGCGGCTTGAGGCGATGTCCCCGGCGCAGCGTTGGGAGTACTGGAAAGAACAGTTCAGTAAATGTATCAAGTGTTATGCCTGCCGTCAGGTCTGCCCGTTTTGCTTTTGTGAACAGTGTCTTTGTGATCGAAACCGTCCTCAGATGGTGGAGCAGACTCCCCGGCCTGCAGGCAACACCGCCTGGCATCTGGTACGGGCCATGCACCTGGCTGGTCGCTGCGCTGGTTGTGGCGAGTGTGAGCGGGTCTGTCCCATGGATATCCCGCTTAACCTGCTGAACCGTAAAATGGCTAAAGAGTTGAAAGAGCTGTTTAACAGCGAGGCTGGCTTTGAGGTACGGGACAAGGGGCCACTGAACAGCTATGACGAGCATGATGACCAGTCGTTCATCCGCTAGAGAAAGATACTGACTATGCAGAAACAGATTACCGAAGCTAATTTTCGCCTGCTGCTGGACAGCCTGCTGTTCAAGGGACAGCGGGTGGTAGGGCCACGCAGGTCAGGCAGTACGGTGCTGTATGAGCCGTTGGCCTCGGCCTCAGACCTGGTGATTGATGAGCTGCCACGCCGTTCAGTCAAAGAGGCGTTTTTTCCGGTCTGTGAAGATCTGCTGGAGTACCGTAAGGAAGGCCAGCAGGTACAGCTGACCGATGTCACGGCAGAGCGTTTCCCTGAGACGGTACTGATTGGGGTGCGTCCCTGTGATGCAGCAGCCATACCGGTTCTGGATGCAGTCTTCTCCTGGGATTACAAGGATCAGTTCTTTCTGGAACGCCGGGCCAGAACCACCATCATCGGTCTGGCCTGCACCAGCTCGGATGATGCCTGCTTCTGTAGTGCAGTCGGTCTTTCTCCAAATGACCCAAAAGGTGCAGACCTGATGTTAACCCCCTTGGTTGGGGGCGG
>Ga0209800_10001671_pt1 | contig 22026 bp, 24 predicted proteins | sample Higcelweek8metaG_FD_187174 | JGI IMG/M metagenome (GOLD analysis project Ga0209800, IMG submission 187174) | Freshwater pond sediment microbial communities from the University of Edinburgh, under environmental carbon perturbations - High... | ecosystem: Environmental > Aquatic > Freshwater >...
CGATGCGCGAGGTGGACCCCTGGTTCATGGGGCGGATGTCGAGAAGCAGGGCCTTGTCTCCAGGCCCGCGTGGGCGCTGGCGCTCGGCAGCGGGTTGCGGCTTGTCGGCCTTTCCGGATTTTTCGGGCTTGGCCGGGGTCCTGGGCGAGGCCAGAGCCTTGCCCGCCAGGAGCGAAAGCTTCCGGGCCGTGCCCACGCGTGAAGAGCGCGGGTGGTCGCGCAGCACGGTCTGGAAATCGGCCTGCGCGGCCTCTGGGTTGTCCAGCTGGGTCAGGCGGATGGAGCCGCGCCGGATGAGGGCGTCGGGCGCCAGGGCATGCCTCGGGAACTGCTTCAGGTACTCGCCGAAGGTGTCCACAGCCTTGGACCAGTCGGCCTTCTGGCCGCTTTTGCGGGCTGCCTCCTCGCGCACGCGGGCCAGGAAGAAGCCGGCCTTGGCCCCTTGCAGGCCGTCGGGCTGGATCTTGCGGGCCTGCTCCAGCTGGTCTTCGATCTTCTGCAGTTGGGCCTGGCTGACGTTCTTGCGGGCCGTTAGGCTCATGAAGCGCTGCACGGGCGCGTCGGCCGGGGTGGCGTCAACCTTCGAAGCCTTGGCCGCCTGCGTTGTCCTGGCCTGGAGACCCGGCGCCAAAGTCAGGAGCGCCAGCGCCGCACAGAGAAGCGCCAGCGTCCAAACGGACACGAATCCACGGCGCGCTGCGCGGCGTTTCCAGACTATCGGCATGCTCCCCCGGCCCGGTTGTGTTCACGGCGCTCTTGCGACGCTGCTCCGGGCAGGCGCATCCTTGCCCAGATTCCAAAAAATGTCTAGACCCGCCGCCCGCAGCAGGATTGCCCTGGCAGGCCGTGGGACCCCGGCCGGAGACATTGACCCGGACCGCGCAGGACGCTACCACTGCGCCCATGCGCATCCCTGAACTGCTCCTGCCTGCGGGCGACATGGAATCCCTGGCCACGGCCCTGGTCTACGGGGCCGACGCCGTATACCTCGGGGCCGACGGCCCGAACCTGCGCGCCCGGGCCGCCGGGTTCGCCGGGCACGTGCTCGGCCAGGCCGTGGCCGCAGCTCACGCCGCCAAGGCCAAGGTCTACGTCTGCGTCAACGCCACCCCGCGCCAGCAGGACCTGCCGCTGGTGCGCCAGGGTCTGGACCAGGCCGTGGAGGCGGGAGCCGACGGGCTCATCGTCGCCGACCCCGGCGTGGCCCGCCTGGCCCTGCGCCATGCGCCGAAGCTGCCCCTGCACATCAGCACCCAGGCTAACACCCGAAATGCCGAAACCCTGGCCTTCTGGCGCGATTTCGGGGCCAGGCGCGCCAACCTGGCCCGCGAGTGCGCCGCGCGCGAGGTCAGGGACCTTTGCGCCGCCCGTGATGCCGGGCTGCCGGGCTTCGAGCTGGAGGTTTTCGCCCACGGCGCGCAGTGCATGGCCTTTTCCGGGCGCTGCCAGCTTTCGGTGCACCTGACCGGGCGCGCGGTGAACGAGCCGGGCCGCACGGCCTGCATGGGCGCCTGCGCCCATCCCTGCCGCTACGAGTACCGCCTGCGCTCGGTGGTGGAGGAGCGCAAGCGCGAAGGCACGGACGCCTGGGAGGTGCTGGAGCATTGGTTTTCCGATGGCGCGGGCCACGGCCCGAGTGACCGCCAGGCCCCGGGCAACGAGGCCTGGACGCAGTACTTCGCGCCGCAGGACCTTTGCCTCCTTTGGCAGGCGCGCTGGCTGGCGCGGATCGGCGTGGACTGCCTGAAGATCGAGGGCCGCACCCGCAGCTCGGCCTATCTGGCCGTGGTGGGCGACGCCTGGCGCTTCGCCCTGGACTCCCTTGCTGCCGGGAGCTTCCAGCCGCGCGCGGCCCTGGCCGAACTGCGCCACGCGGCCACGCGGCCCCTTACGGCCGGGCTCTTCGGGGCCGATCCGCGCCGGACCATCCCCGGCCTGGACCTGGCCTCCCCGCGCAGCCTGCCCCTGTTGCGCGTGCTGGGCCCTTCGGAGAAGACCGCCAGCGGCCCGGTCTGGGACGTGGAGCTGAAGGGCACCTTTGACCCGGCCCGCCCCGAGGGCCTGACGCTGCTTCTGCCCGGCCTTGCGCGGCCCGTGCTCGCCCCGCGGGAGTACCGCCTGGAGCGCGTCGACGGCCTGCCCCTCACGGCCGGGCATCCGGGCGTGCGCGCTGTGCTCTTCTGCGCGCATCCGGGCCTGCGTCCAGGCGTCTTCGCCCGCTGATCCGCCCCGGGACGCGCCCGCCCCCCCTTCGCCGACGGCAATGGCCCCCCCCTTGGCAACGGGCCTTGGCTTGGTGTAGTGTCGCGTCAAATGGAGGAAGATATGGCTGGCACAGTGACCATCAATGAAGACGAATGCATCGGCTGTGAGACCTGCTGCGAGCTCTGCCCCGGCGTGTTCCAGTTCGACGCCGACGCGGGCAAGGCCAAGGTCGTCAACCCCACCGGAGCCTCGGACGACGAGATTCAGGCGGCCATCGACGCCTGTCCGGCAACCTGCATTTCCTGGGAGTAGGGCGCCTGGCGCCGGGCCTTGCCCGGCAACGGGAGCCTTGGCAGGGCCCCTGAAGCCGCCGGGGGGGGCATAAGCCCCACCGGTTCTGGCCGTGCGGCTAGCGGTCGGACTCGGCCAGGGCGGCCAGGCCCTCGGGGTTCAGTACGCTGACGCGGTTGCCCGCCACCTCGATGAGGCCCTGCTCGCTGAGCTTCTTGATGGCCCTGGACAGGGTCTCCGGGATGGTGCCGAGGTACGACGCGATCTGGCCCTTGGGCAGGTCCAGGGTGAGCTCGTCACCGCCCTGGGCGGCGCGCAACAGCAGCAGGTAGCCTGCCAGGCGCTCCGGCACCTCCTTCAGGCTCAGCTGGGCGATCTGCCCCACAAAGGCGCGCAGCCTGGACGAGAGCAGGGCCATGACGCCCAGGGCCAGCTCCGGCTCGCGGCGCAACAGCTCCACAAAGCCCCGGCGCGGGATGGTCAGCAGCACGCTGTCCTCCAGGGCCTGGGCGCTGGCCGGGTAGGTCTTGCCCTCGAACACCGGCACCTCGGCAAAGCTCTCGCCCGCCTGGAACACCGAGAGGATCTGCTCCTTGCCTGAGAGCGAGGCCCGGTACACGCGCACCTTGCCCGAGACCACGGCGAAGAAGTGCGTGCCCGGCTGACCGGCCTCGAACAGGGTCTCCCCGGCCTTGCAGCCCCTCAGCTGGGAGATCTCGGCCAGACTCTTCAGCTGCGCCAGGGGCAGGCCCTCGAAGAGTCTGATCACGCCCAGGGCCGTGAGCTTGTCCTTTTCCATCGCGCCTCCTCCAGCGGTTTTATGCAGGACCTTGACTTTAGTCATGGAACCCACGCATGGCAACTGCCAGGATGCGCTGACAGGCGGGCCGCCTGGGGCAGCGCCCCGGGGCTGGCCAGAGGGGCTCCGCCCCTGGACCCCGCCAAAGGGCCTGAGGCCCTCTGGACTCCCCATTACGCCGAAAGGTGTGGGCCAGGCTCCGCCTGGCCCACACCTTTCGGCTGATGAGGGGGTTCGGGGGGAATCATTCCCCCCGGCCGCCGGAGGCCTGTCCCTGCAGACCACGCAACAAGTGAGGGCCCATGACCACCGTGATGCTGACCCTGGCCGTTCTGGGCCAACTGCTGCTGGCGGCCCATGCCCTGCGCCGGGGCGAGGCGGCGCTGTGCGCGGCGCTCGTGGCCCTGCCGCTTTTGCTGCTGACCCGGCGTGGAGCGGCGCGGCTTATCGCTGCCTGCGTGCTGGTGCTGGGCGCGCTGCTCTGGGTCGACGCGGGCCTCGGCTTCGTGCGCCTGCGCCTGGCTCTGGGTCAGGACTGGCTGCGCCTGGCTCTGATCCTGGCCTGCCTGAGCCTGGTGAGCCTGGGCGCGGGCCTGTGGCTCCTGGGCCGACGCGCGCAGGAGTTCTTCAGCCGGGACCGCGCGCAGGAAATCCCCCAGGCCGCAGCCTTCGGCCTCACGGCTGGGCTGCTCTATGTGGCGCGCTCCAAGGCCAGCATGCCGCTGCTCCTGGCCGACCGCTTCCTGCCGGGCTCCGGCTGGCTGGAGATGCTCGCCCTCTGCCTCTATGCGGCCTGGCTGGCGGGCGCGTTCCTGGACCCCGAGCGCCACAAGAAGCTGCGGCCGCGCGTCTGGGCGCTGTTCTCGGCGGTGTTCTTCGGCCAGCTTGTGCTCGGCCTGCTGGGCCTGCAGGATTTCCTCATGACCGGGCGGCTGCACCTGCCCGTGCCCGCGCTCATCGCCGCCGGGCCGATCTTCCGGGGCGGCGGGCTGTTCATGGCCATTTTGTTCTCGGCCACCGTGCTCTTTGTCGGCCCGGCCTGGTGCAGCCACCTCTGTTACATCGGGGCCTGGGACGACGCCTGCTCGCGCCTTGGCCCGAACCGGCCCGAGCCCCTGCCCGCGCGCTGGACGTTCTACGGCCGCGCCACGACCCTGGCCCTGACCTGCGGCGGAGCGCTGGCCCTGCGCCTCCTCGGCGTCCCAACCCTGACCGCCGTCTGGCTGGCCGCCGGGTTCGGGCTCGTCGGCGTGGGGGTCATGCTCCTCGCCTCGCGCAAGCTGGGCGTCATGGCCCACTGCACCGCCTTCTGCCCCATAGGGCTCCTGGGCAACCTGCTCGGACGGCTCATCCCCTGGCGCGTGCGCATCGACCGCGACACCTGCACGCGCTGCCGGTCCTGCTCCCGCGCCTGCCGCTACTCCGCACTCTCCGCCGCAGACATCGAGGCCGGAACACCGGCGCTGTCCTGCACCCTCTGTGGCGACTGCATCGGGGCCTGCCCGCACGACTCCATGCACTACCACTTCCCCGGCCTCTCCAACCCCACGGCGCGCGCCACCTTCCTGACCCTCATCGCCACCCTTTCGGCGATCTTCCTGGGCGTGGCGCGCATCTAGACGGGCGGGTGCCTCCGGCGGGGTGAGACCGGGAGATGCCTCCGGCGGTCAGGGGTCGGGAGATGCCTCCGGCGGCCAAAGGGCCTGAGGCCCTTTGGAATCCCCGTAGGGCCTGGGCCGGGGTGGCCACGTCCAGGTCCCGGCTGCGCCCAGCCACAAACATGCGCGCGGGTTTTCCGAGCGAAGACGCTCGAAAAGCCCCGCGCGCGGTTGGCCTCCCTTCTGGGGGAGGAACGTCGTCGCTGGGGCGGGAGGTCTATCTCCTGTTTGTGGGCAGGCAACTTGCCACCCCTTCGTGGCGTTCACGGGTGTCGGACTCAGACTTCTGGTCGCGGAGCATCCAGTTCCGCCTCCCCACCGGCTTGCCAAGCCTCTCCCATGTTTTTCCCTGACCCACCCAAAGCCGAAAGGGCTGTTTCAGGTTCCTCCTGAAACAGCCCTTTCGGCGCATGATGGGGGTCCGGGGGCCGCTGCCCCCGGCGGGGTCAAGGGGCAGCGCCCCTTGGCTGCGCGGTGTGCTTTCCTATGCAGGCTCCGGCAGGGCGCGGGCCATGTCCTTGGCCAGGGAGAGCGCGGTCTTGACGCGCGCGATGAAGATCTCCGGGGTGTCCTGGGCTTCGGCCTGGGCGACGCCCAGGGTCACGCCGATGCGCGTGCCGTGGTGGAACTCGTGCCCGGCCACCAGCTCGCGCAGCTTGTCCGCGAAGAGCTGGGCCTTTTCGGCCTCGATGCCCGCCGCCAGAACGAGGAAACGCCCGCTGCGCCAGCGGAACAGGCAATCGGCCTTGCGGATGTGCTTTTTGAGCAGTTGGGCCAGCTCGTAGAGCACCTGGTCGCCCACGTCGTAGCCCAGGGAATCATTCACGGCCCGGAAGCCGTCTACGTCGACCAGGATGCCGGAGAAGCCCGCGCCGTAGCGCTTGAGGCTCTCCAGGTCGCGCACGATCATGTGGTCAAAGGCCATGCGGTTCAGGACCTTGGTCAGCTCGTCGTGGTGGCAGTGCTGGTCCAGGGAATCCTTCAGCCGGGCGATCTCCAGGGAGTTTTCGCGCACGGGCCGCAGCAGCCCGGCATAGACCAGCACCCCCTGGCCCGCCAGCAGGGCGACGCCGAGGACCATGGCCCCGTAGGTCTCCTTGATGAGTCCGGGGGCGTGGGTGGGGTGGTCGGCCAAGAGCTGGTAGGCCACGAAAAATTCCACGAGGAGCACTGCGAAGAGGGCCACCAGCGTGGCGGCATAGAGCAGGGCCATGCCCCTGCCGGGTGGGTGCGCCTGCGGCGCTGCGGGATCTTCAGCCATGGCCGGCCCCCATCTTCAGGTCAGGGTTGGGTCGCGTAGCGCAGCTCGCCCTGGTTGTCGCGCATGCGCAGGTCAATGAAGAAGTTGCTCCAGGTCCAGCCGTAGCGGTCGCCCATCTGGCGGCCCGGCCCATAGAGTTCGATCAGGTGGTCCTTGAGCAGGAAGAAGTTGTCCTGGCCTTCGAAGATGATGCCCACGCCCGTGAGCTTGCCCTTGGGGAAATAGTAGGCCACGGAGCGGATCTCGGCCTCGCCCAGGCGCAGGGTCTCGTCCGGGCGGAAGTAGGTGCCGGGCAGGGTCACGGGCTTGGTCACCGGGAGCAGCCCCGGAAGCCGCGTCAGGTCGCTGCCCCAGGCCAGCCCCCGGAACTCGACGGGCGCGGGCTTCACGGCAAAGGTCAGGTCGGGCCGGGCCGACCTGTGCCTGGCCACGGGCGGCCTGGTGAAGGCGGGCGGGGTGTCGATATTGCTGGGGGCCTTGGTCCCGGCCGGGGGCTCGGGGATGGCTGCGGCCTGGGCCGTCAAAGCGGGCTCCCGGGGCTCGCTGGCGATGGAGGCCGCGACAAGGGCAAAAACGAAACATGCCGCCAGAACGGGGACGGCCAGGGTGCAGCGCATGGAGCCTCCGGGCAAAAGTGTGTATCTCTGCTGCATATTGGCCCGACTGGACGGGGAAATCAAGGCCTGGCGGCGCATTATTTCCGGTCGCCCCCTGCGCGCGGGCAGGGGTCAGAGATACAGGGCTTCGGCCCCGGCGCAGGCCAGCGCGGCCTCGCGGGTCTCCATGACCATGCGGCCCAGGCGCATGAGCCTGCGTCCGGAGTTGATGTCCTCAAGCAGGCACTTCTCGCGCGCCAGGCACAGGGCCAGGCGGTAGGGCTTGGCGTGGAAGGGGTCCGTGGCCTCGTACACGCGGTACATCTCGGTGGGCAGGCTGTGCTGGGGCTGGGGTTCAACCAGGGCGTTCATGGCGTCCTCCTTGCTGGCAATACTTAAGCAAGTTCCGCGCCATCTCGACGATAGCGTGTCGCAACGGCCCATTGGCGCATGGCGCTGGCAGCCAGGCCCTTTGCCGCGCGCAAGAAAAGACCCCCCGGCTCTGCGCCGGGGAGGTCCCAGGTATTGTGCAGGGGAAGCGCTATGCCTGCGGGGCCAGGCTCTGGATCACCCAGATGACGCGGCCGAGGGTGCGCACGGCCATCTCGGCGGCGGGCACATGCAGATCGGCGTGGGCCTTGTCCTCGGCCTTGAGCACGAACTGGCCGTCCTGGTAGTACACGCGGCGGATGAGCAGGCCCTGGTGGGGGAAATGCACGGCGCAGAGGTCGCCATCGGGATGCTGGCGCTGGTCCAGGTCGACACCCACGAAGGCGCCGCGCAGGACCACAGGTTCCATGCCCGCGGAGTCCACGCGCAAGACCTGCAGGTTCGGCCGGAAAAAGGTCTCCGGGATGGTCAGGTCCTCAACGGGCTGGGGCTGCCAGGAGGCGGGATCGGCGCCGACCCCGGCCGTGGAGGAGACCGGCACGACGCGGCCGCGCGCGTGGGTGCGGCCGTAGGCGGCCGGGGCCTCGCGCAGGAGGTTCTCGGCGCTGACATGGCCCTTGGCCGTGTTCAGGTAGACCGGCTCGTGGCCATCGGACAGCCAGTTGGGGTTCAGGCCGTGGCTGCGATAGAGCTTGAGAAACCAGTCGGACGGGACGGAGCAGCGCCTCTTGGCATCGGAAATGCTGGACTGGCGGACCTCCAGGACATCGGCGAGCTGAACCTGGGTCCGGGCACCAGTGGCTTTCTTGATGCGATCCATGGCCTCTTCGAACCATTGCTCAAGGCGCTCGTCGCATTTCTTCTTAAGTTTTGCCACCGTGAAACCTCCATACTATCTTTCGATATAGTTTTACATAAACCTAAATTTCTATATTATCTGCCATATGAAACCGTTGCTTGGGTATTAATAATTGCAACCCCTCGCTGACGTCAAGTACAAACGCGGAAACGGACGCGCCAGGCGCGGTTTGTTGTTGATGCTATTCTGGCATACGTACAGTGTGCATCCTTTCGGCGCATCATTGATGTAACATTCCAGTATGTTTCCAGGACCCTGTCAATCCGCAGTACACAAAACAAAGTATGTTCATTGTGCAGTACGCTTCACAACTGGCGAGGCTGTGCTCATCACAACGACAGGCAGCATTTCCCTGAAATTGCCGGGAGATGCACGCACCGCCAGGGCCGGTGTCGCGCTGCGGCTTCCCTCCCGGCGCGCGGTGTGCTATGTGTCTGCCTCGTGATTCTAGGGATACGGGCGTCCGCAACAGGCGCCGCGCACAATCGCCCCGCCCCGCAGAGCAGGTGCGGCCAGTCGAGAGGCTCATGGATCAGAACAACGATCAGAACAACGCGCGCGTTTTCCGCGCCTATGACATCCGGGGGATTGTCGGCCAGGACTTCGACGCCGACTGGGTCGAGGACCTGGGCCGGGCCTGCGGGGCCTATTTCCTGGCCCGTGGTTCGCGCCGCGCCGTGGTCGGCCGCGACTGCCGCCTGACCTCCCCCGGCTTCCAGGAGCGCCTGGTGGCCGGGCTGACCAGCACGGGCGTGGACGTGCTGTTCCTGGGCATGGTGCCCACCCCGGTCTGCTACTTCGCCATCCGCCACCTGGGCTACGACGCCGGGGTGATGATCACCGCCAGCCACAACCCGTCGCAATACAACGGCTTCAAGATCTGGGCGGGCAGGAGCACCATCCACTCCGGCGAGATCCAGGAGGTGGCCCGGCTGCTGGCCGCGCGCGAATTCCCCCAGGGCCGGGGTCTGGCCACGGCCCACGACATCGAGCCCACCTACCTGGACACCCTGTCCGGCCTGGCGCATGTCACGCGCCGGGTGAAGGTGGTGCTGGACGGCGGCAACGGCGCGGCCGGGCTGGTGGCCAAGGCCCTGCTCGAACGCGCCGGGGCCGAGGTCATCCCGCTGTTCTGCGAGCCCGACGGCCGCTTCCCCAACCACCACCCGGACCCCGTGGACGAGAAGAACCTGACGGCGCTCAAGGCCGCTGTGCTGGAAACCGGGGCCGAGCTCGGCATCGGGCTTGACGGCGACGGCGACCGCATCGGCGCGGTGGACGAGCAGGCCCGGGTGGTCCACGGCGACCGGCTGCTGGCCCTCTTCGCCCGCCAAGTGCTGGCCGAAAAGCCGGGCAGCGCCATCATCGGCGACGTGAAATGTTCGCACCTGCTCTTTGCCGACATCGCCAGGCACGGCGGGCGGCCCATCATGTCCGCCACCGGACACTCGCTCATCAAGGACCGCCTGCTCCGGGAGAACGCGGCCCTGGCCGGGGAGATGAGCGGGCATATGTTCTTCGCCGACCGCTACTTCGGCTTCGACGACGCGCCCTACGCGGCCCTGCGCCTGGTGGAGATAGTGGCCGGGGCCGCCGGGCCGCTCTCCACGCTGTTGGCCGACTGGCCCAGAACCTTCGTCACCCCGGAGTTGCGCGTGGACTGCGCCGAGCACGCCAAGTTCCAGGTGGCCGAGCGCGCCCGCACCGAGTTCGCCAAGGATTACACCCTGGAAGGCGACGACGGCGCGCGCCTCGTGTTCCCGGACGGCTGGGCGCTGGTGCGCGCGTCCAACACCTCACCCTCGCTGGTGCTGCGCTTCGAGGCCGAGAGCGCGGCCCGCCTGGCCGAGATCCGCAGGCTGGTGGAGACGCCCCTGGCCCGGTGGATCAAGGAGCTGGGCGGAGAGCTGTGAGCCCCGGCCCGCCGCCGCCGGCCGCCTGGACGCCCCCCTTCATCCCCCTTGACGAGCCCTGCCGGCTTATGTAACACACAGTCTCTTTTTTATGCCGTGCCGCGCCGTTCCTTACGGGATGGCCGGTGCGGAAATGTTTTGCCCAAAGCGCACGCACTGGAGATGAAAACGTGTTCGACAGCCTGACCGACCGCCTCTCAGAAGCCTTCCGCAAGATGCGCGGCCAGGCCCGCCTGGATGAGAAGAACATCCAGGACGGCCTGCGCGAGGTGCGTCTGGCCCTGCTGGAGGCCGACGTCAACTTCAAGGTCGTCAAGGATTTCATCGACCGCGTGCGCGACAAGGCCCTGGGCGCGGATGTCTTGAAGAGCCTCACCCCCGGCCAGCAGCTGGTCAAGCTGGTGCACGACGAGCTGGTGGAGCTGCTTGGCGGCGAGCAGAAGGGCCTGGACCTGCGCCGCAAGCCGGTCAAGATCATGCTGGTGGGCCTGCAGGGCTCGGGCAAAACCACCACAGCCAGCAAACTGGCCAACCTGCTGCGCTCCAAATACAAGCTCAAGCCCTACCTGGTCCCGGCCGACGTGTACCGCCCGGCGGCCATCGAGCAGCTGCACGTGCTGGCCAAGCAGCTCGGCGTGCCCGCCTATCCCAGCACCACGGACATGAACCCGGCGGACATCTGCGCCGACGCCATCAAGAAGGCCGACGAGGCCGGGTGCGACGCCATCCTGTTCGACACCGCAGGCCGCCTGCACCTGGACGAGCCCCTCATGGAGGAGCTCTCGGCCATCAAGGCCAGGTGCGCGCCGCAGGAAATTCTGTTCGTGGCCGACGCCATGACCGGCCAGGACGCGGTGACCGTGGCCGAGGCCTTCAACGCGCGCCTGGACATCACCGGCGTGGTGCTGACCAAGATGGACGGCGACGCGCGCGGCGGCGCAGCCCTGTCCATCAAGAGCGTCACCGGCAAGAGCCTGAAGTTCGTGGGCATGGGCGAGAAGCTGTCCGACCTGGAGGTCTTCCACCCGGACCGCGCGGCCAGCCGCATCCTGGGCATGGGCGACGTCATGACGCTCATCGAGAAGGCCCAGGGCACCATGGAGCAGGAGGAGGCCGAGAAGCTGGCCTCCAAGATGCAGCAGGCCAAGTTCGACCTTGAGGATTTCATGACCCAGATGCGCCGCATGCGCAAGATCGGGTCGCTGGAGAGCATCCTCAAGATGGTGCCGGGCATGGGCGGCATGGTCAAGAAGATGGGCGACATGCAGGTCCCGGAGAAGGAGATCGACAAGGCCGAGGCCATCATCAGCTCCATGACCAAAAAGGAGCGCCAGGAGCCCTCGCTCATAAACGCCTCGCGCCGGGCGCGCATCGCCAAGGGCTGCGGCATGACCGTGGGCGAGGTCAATGCGCTCTTGAAGAATTTCGACCAGATGAGCAAGATGATGCAGCAGATGCTGGGCGGCGGCGGCAAGCAGCCCAAGATGCCCAGGATCCCCGGCATGCCGGCGGGCTACACCCCGCCGGGAAGCAAGCCCCAGGCCGCGCGGCCGGGCCTGCAGAACGCCATGGGCAACCCCATGGCGGGCATGCCGGACATGGGCGACATGGGCGGTGCGGAGCCGAAAAAGGGCCTGTCCAAGAAGACCCTGGCCGAGCGCAAGAAAAAGAAGATGAACAAGAAGCAGCGCAAAAAGCGCTGACTTCATGCCATACAGCGCAGGCGGCGATCCGCTTGCCTTTTGACTTTAAACCGCATATCAACACATTCAGGGGGAAAGACACCATGGCTTTGACTATTCGACTGACCCGCATGGGCTGCAAGAAGCGTCCGTTCTACCGCCTGGTCGTGCTCGAGCGCGCCAGCCGCCGCGACGGCCGTCCGCTGGAATTCCTGGGGCACTACAACCCCATGACCGAGCCCGCCGAGGTCGTCATCAACAAGGAAGCGTACGACAAGTGGATCGGCCTGGGCGCCCTGCCCAGCGACACGGTCCGTTCGCTGGTCTCCAAGCAGCCCGCCTAGTCAAACAGGCGCTCGGCTTGGGTTTTCTGCGGCAGGGGTCCCGTTCACGGCTCGTTCTCCCGCTCACATTCATCATGGGAGGCCCGACATGCTCAGAGACATGATCGAGTACATCGCTAGATCGCTCGTGGACAACCCGGACGAGGTGAAGGTCACGGAGATCGAAGGCGAGCAGACCGCTGTGCTGGAACTCAAGGTGGCCAAGGAAGACCTGGGCAAGGTCATCGGCAAGCAGGGACGCACGGCACGGGCCATGCGCACCCTGCTCGGCGCAGCCTCGGCCAAGGTCAAGCGCCGCGCCGTGCTCGAGATCATCGAATAAACCATGACCGCCAAGCCTGAGCGCGCGAGTGCGCACGGCATGGTGGCCGTGGCTCATGTGGCCAAGCCGCACGGCATCCGCGGGGAGCTTTGCATGGACATCCATGCGGGCTCCCCGCTGCTTTTCGCGCCCGGGCGCACCCTGTTCCTGGCCGTGCCGAACCTCAAGGGCGGCGGCCTCGGCAGGCCCAAGCCCTTTGAGATCGCCGCCAGCCGCCAGCACACCGGGCGCATGCTGGTGACCCTTGCGGGCGTGCCCGACCGCACCGCGGCGGACCTTTTGCGCGGGGCCGAGGTGTTCATCGCCGAAGCCGACCTGCCGGAGCCCGACGAGGGCGAGGAGTACCTGTTCCGGCTGCTGGGCTCGAAGGTCTTTCTGCCGGACCAGACTGGACCGGACGGCAAAGAGGCCCCTGGCGCGGAGATCGGCGTGTTCGAGGCCATCCTGGACACCCCCGGCCAGATCACCTGGGTCATCCGGGGAAAACACGGCGAGGAGATCCTGTTCCCGGCCGTGCCCCAGTTCATCCTGGGCCTGGACGCAAAGGGCAAGGAGATCGTCATCGACCCGCCGCCGGGGCTGCTGGAGCTGTACCTCGACGTGAAGGGGTAAGCGTTTTCAGCCAAGGCCCGCTTCCGCGACGAGACTCCATGCCACAACTTTCAGCAACGATCGGTGGAGAACCCTACACCTTCGTGTACAACAATATTGACCAGACGCTTACGATGACCACGCCGAACGGTGAAGTAAAAACCCTAAGCGAAATCCCCCTGCGCAACTGGCTGGTTACCAAGGCGATACGCACGGCTGGCAGCGGGCCGGACTGGCAGGAAATCCTCCTCGATGTGTCTCGGGATACTCTAAAAACGAAGTAAAGTTGCCCTCATGCGCTTCACCATCCTGACCCTCTTCCCGGAATTCTTTTCCGGCCCCCTGGCCTGCGCACAGCTGGCCAAGGCCGTGGAGTCGGGCGTGGTCAAGGTCGACCTGGTGAACCCGCGCGACTTCGCCGTTGGCCGCCACCGCCCGGTGGACGACCGGCCCTACGGCGGGGGGCCGGGCATGGTCATGATGCCGGGGCCCCTGGCCGCAGCGCTTGGGAGCATCCCGGAGCCGGGCCGCAAGCTCGTGCTCGCGCCCTCGGGCGCGCCCCTGACCCAGGAGCTGGCCCGCGAGCTGGCCCGCGAGCCCGCCCTGACTCTCGTCTGCGGGCGCTACGAGGGCATCGACGAGCGGCTCATCGAGGACCAGGACCTTTTGAGCGTCAGCGTGGGCGACTTTGTCCTGAACGGCGGCGAGGCCGCTGCCCTGTGCCTGATCGAGGCCGTGGGGCGGCTGGTGCCGGGGTTCATGGGCAAGGAGGAGTCCGGGGACGACGAGAGCTTCTCCGGCGGGCTGCTGGAGCACCCGCACTACACCCGGCCCGAGGTCTGGCCGGAGGTGGAGGGACGTGAGGTGCCCGAGGTCTTGCGCGGCGGCTCCCACGCCAAGGTCGCCCTGTGGCGGCGCGAGCAGTCCCTGCGGCGCACCCTGCTCCGGCGCCCGGAGCTCTTGCAGACCGCGGAATTGTCCGGCACGGACATCGATTTTTTGCGCGCCCAGAAACGCCCGGCCGGCCTGGGGCGCGGGCTGACCCTCTGTCTTTTGCACCACCCGGTGCTCGACAAATCGGGCAAACCCTCCACGGTTTCTTTGACAAACCTCGACATACACGATATGTGCCGCGTTTCCCGCACTTACGAATTGGCGGGGGTGTGTTTCGTCACCCCGCTCATTGATCAGCGGGAATTGGGCCAGCGCCTTTTGGACCACTGGACCGAGGGCGCGGGCGGCCGGGCCAACCCGGACCGGGCCAATGCCCTGCGCCTGGGCCGCATGGCCGAGAGCCTGGACGAGGCCATCGCCCAGGTGACACGGGAAGCGGGCGCGGCCCCCAAGGTCGTGGCCACCTCGGCGCGGACGAGCTACCGCCCGGCGCGCGGACGAAAAGAGAAGGCCATCGCCTTCAGCCCCTCGGCGCATGTGCGCCGCTGGCTCGCTGAGGGACCTGTGCTGCTGGTGCTGGGCACCGGCCATGGGCTGGCCCCGGAAGTGCTCGCCCGGGCCGACGCGGTGCTCCAGCCGCTGCGCGGGTTTGCTTTGTACAACCACCTGCCGGTGCGTAGCGCCGCAGCCATCCTGGTGGACAGGCTGCTGGGCGACAGCTGGTAGGACGACCTCAACGTACTGATTTTCCCAGAAAGGAGTCGAGATATGAACATCATCAAGCAGATTGAAAGCGAACACCTGCGCATGGACCTGCCCGCGTTCCGCGCGGGCGACACCGTCAAGGTCCACACCCGCATCATCGAGGGCGACAAGGAGCGCATCCAGGTCTTCCAGGGCGTGGTGCTCTGCGTGAAGCGCGGCACCACCGACGCCACCTTCACCGTGCGCAAGATCTCCGACGGCGTGGGCGTGGAGCGCATCTTCCCGCTGCACACCCCGGCCATCGACCGCGTCGAGGTCATGTCCCAGGGCAAGGTGCGCCGCTCGCGCATCTTCTACCTGCGCAAGCTGGCCGGCAAGGCCGCCCGCGTCAAGTCCCGCAACGCCTGGGACTAACCGCCCAAGCCGCACGGCTCAAGGACTTCCGCGTCCCCGGCAGCGCCTCACGCCAGGCGCTGCCGGGGACTCTGCGCTTCTCGCCGCCCCCAGCCGGGCTTCCAGGGTCCAGCCCCTCAGAACCAGCGCCAGCACGCCGCCAGCGTTGCGTCCGGCCTGCGCCCCGTGTAGGCTTGCCCCACCATGACCAAGCGCCACGCCAGCACCCGCCCCTTGCCCAGCCTCCTTGGCCTGGGCCTTGACTCGCTGCCCGCCGACCAGATCGCTGGGCCCGTTGCTGGACCCATCGCCGGAATAGACGAGGCCGGTCGCGGCTGCCTGGCCGGACCCGTGGTCGCCGCCGCCTGCATCCTGCCGGACTCCTTCGACCTGCCCGGCCTCACCGACTCCAAGGCCCTCACGGCCGCCCGGCGCGACACCCTCGCCGCAGCCATCCGCTCCCAGGCCCTGTGCTGGTCCCTGGGCCTGGCCTGGGGACCGGAAATCGACCGCATCAACATCCTGCAAGCCACCCTGCGTTCCATGGAGCGCGCCGTGGCCAGCTTACGCCTGCGGCCCGCCCTGCTGCTCATCGACGGCAACCAGACCTGCCTCTCGACCATCCCCCAGCGCACCATCGTCGGCGGCGACGCCCTCATCCCGGCCATCTCCGCCGCCAGCATCCTGGCCAAGACCTTCCGCGACCGCCTCCTGGCCGCCCTGGACCGCCGCCACCCCGGCTACGGCCTGGCCATCCACAAAGGCTACGGCACCGCCCTGCACCTGGAGGCCCTGCGCGCCCTCGGCCCAAGCCCCCTCCACCGCCTGACCTTCCGGGGCGTGCGGCCCGCCGCCGCACCCACACCCAAACAGGAGCGCCAGTCATGCCTGCCGGGCATCTCGACCTAGGCCGCCAGGGCGAAGACGCGGCCGCGAAACTCCTCGCGGACAAGGGCCTGCGCATCCTGGAACGCAACCTGCGCCTGGGCCGGCTCGAACTCGACCTCGTCTGCGAAGACGGCGACACCCTCGTCTTCGTGGAAGTCAAAACCCGCGCCGAAGGCTCCCTCGCCACACCCGCCGACGGCCTGACATACCAGAAACGCTCGCGCCTGCTGCGCGCAGCCCAGGCCTACCTCTCCAAGCACGACCTCTGGCACAAGCCCTGCCGACTCGACCTCGTGGCCGTGCTCTTCCGCGCAGGCGCCCTGCACCACATCCAGCACACCCCCGACGCCTTCACCGCCGACACGCCCGGCTCCTGGCAGCCCTGGTAGGACAGGCAGAACAGGCAGGGCAGGAGGCAAGAGCCTCCGGCGGCCAAAGGGCCTGAGGCCCTTTGGAATCCCCATTGGCCTGGACCGGCGTATCCACGTCCCATGCCTCGGCTTGGCCCAGGCAATAGCGCGCGGGTTTTCCGAGCGAAGACGCTCGAAAAGCCCCGCGCGCGGTTGGCCTTTTGAGGGAGGGGAGCTTCGGGAGCGGGACGAGAGCCCTTCGGTTTGCGCGGATGGCCGACTCTGTCCTTTAAGGCGGGCCGTCGCAGTCCAGGCCACTTTTCTTTCGAGATGTGCGAGGGCGGTTGGCCGCCCCTTCGGGGCTTTCATGGGTGTTGTGACCAGGATTCAGATCGCGCCACGGCCACTTCCGCCTCCCTGCCGCGTTGCCAAGATTTCCCGAAGAATCCCCAGTGGCTCACCCAAAGCCGAAAGGGCTGTTTCAGGTTCCTCCTGAAACAGCCCTTTCGGCGTGAAATGGGGGTCCGGGGGCCGCTGCCCCCGGCGGGAAGCACAGAAGAATTACATTACCCAAAGCGAATAAAACTTCGCCAGCAATTTCTGGCAATTGTCGCTTTGGGCGTCGCCAGGCACGGCCTGCCCCCCCAAAAACTCCTGGCATCATGAAAAGACGAAGCCGCAAGGTGTTCTCATGAAAACTACACACCCATCCACTCCCACGGCGTCACAGGCATACATTTATATCCGACTGTCATCGCAAAGCCAAGCGTGGGGCGACGGCGAACGTCGGCAGCACGCCGCCGCCCTGCGGTTTGTGGAGACCCACGGCCTGCCGGTCGCCGAAACGCTGCAGGACATCGGCGTCTCGGCTTTTCGCGGCGACAACGCCCTGATAGGCGAACTCGGCCGTTTTCTCCAGCGCATCGAGAACGGTGAAATCCCGCCGGGCTCGGTGCTCGTCGCCGAGTCTCTCGACCGGCTGACCCGTAATAGGGTGAATCAGGCGCTGATGTTGCTCCTGAACATCACGCAACACGGCGTCAGAATCGGCCTTACGGCGCAAAACGTGATCCTTGACCTTGCGTCCTACGCTGCCTTCTTCCCCATCCTTGCGGATATGATGCGTTCGAACAGCGAGAGCGAGCACAAGTCATTTAGATCGCGCGCGAATTTGGAAAACAAACGCAAGAAAGCGAAAGATGGCGTCATCGTGACGAGCCAAGTTCCGCGTTGGCTTGAAGTGCGCGACGGCAAGATTCATGTGCTCGAAGCGCGCGCGCAGTTCGTCCGCCGGATATTCGAAATGTACTTGGGAGGATACGGGCGCGGCGTCATCGCCCGGACGCTTATCAAAGAGGGTGTCCCGGCGTGGAACACGCAGAAGCCCGTGTGGCATGAGAGCTACATCAACAAACTCCTGTGCAATCGTGCTGTTGTCGGTGAATACATCGCCGAATCCAAGACCGAGGAGGGCGGTATCGGGCAGGAGGCCATTGTCGGCTACTACCCCGAGGTCATCGACCGTGCGACGTTCGACCGTGTTCAGGACATGGCGTTCCTTCGTAAGAGAGGGCAGCGGGGCAGGAAGGGCAAGAAATTCGCGAACCTTTTCCAAAAACTCGCGCGTTGTTCAATCTGCGGCGGAACCATGGGTTATCACAACGCCACCGTGGACAAGACGAGAAAGGGCGGCGTCAGGCCGTGGGCGCACTACCTGACGTGCAATTCCGCTCACGCCGGACACGGCTGCTCAAATCGTCGGTACTTCAGCTACTTGCACATTGAAAACTTCATGCTCTCCGGCATCATCGACGATCTCGACCTCGTCGCCGCCGTCGGCATTCACGATGCCGTCATGAAGCAGCACGTGGACCGCATCGCCTCGCTCGAAGCGCAACTGGACCATGCTGACGCTTCGATCCAGATGCATGTGTCGTTGCTTACCAAGGATGACCTCGACCTCACGGGACTTGAGGAGTTGGGGCAGCAGCTTGCCGAATTGAAGCGGAAACGCCACGGCCTGCGGGCTGATCTGGCCTTGGCGCGCGCCGAAGCGACTTCGGCGCGCCAGGCGGCGGAAGACTCGAGGCAATTCCGCGAGCGCCCCGAAACTGACGCGCTTGCGCCCGACACCGGTCTGCCGGGATACGTCGACATGTCGGACGAAGCGGTCTACGCCCGGCGCGCGCGCATCGCCATGCAGCTGCGCAGCGTCATCGAGTCCATCGCTTGCAGCCCGGATCACACGGTCGAGATCGTGATGAAGATCGGCACGACGTACGAGCTCATCGAAAAAGAGTGGATTTGCACGAAGCAGGGCCCGCGCACGTCGGCGGGAAAGCCCTCCGTTTCACGGGCTTTCATTGGCCGCACGACTTGGCAGCTTGGGCAGATGGAAGAGTCAGATCCAGACGGGCATGAGGCTGGAGCCGATGCCTGCTCCGAACACTCCTGCGGCGCCGCCAGGAGCAAGCGGCACCCGGACGCTCAAACCAAAAGGCCCCGGAGCGCCGACGCCCCGGAGCCTCAGGGTCTTTCCCGGAAAATGCCGAGCCTACTCGGCCGGAGCCGGGTCCATCCAATATTCAAAGAATGGGCGCAGGAACAGGTGTTCGGCGCTGACGCGCTTGCCGGACCTGCTCACGCCGTTCTTCCAGATGACCGAGTCCAGGACGGGGCTGGACTTGAGGGACAGGGCTTCGCTTCCCGGATTCTTGCCGAGGAACCGCTTGACGAGTTCCGGCGCGAGCGGGATGTGCTCGCGTTTCGGGAACGCGGCTTCCATCCGTGCCGCGGACCGCTGTGCTTTCTCATCCGGAGCTTCGGGCAGCCAGTTGGTCCAGGCGGCGGCGTTCCGGCTCACGAAGCGCTCGGCGAAGGCGTCGGGATAGGCTGCGGCGAGGATGACGCCTGCGGCGTTCACGAACGAGAGAATAGCGCTTGATGAGTTCCGCGCGAAGTCGCCGTTCTCCCAGAGCAAACCGACAGCGCGGAACGGCGGCTTGAGGGGATCGACGGACGGAACGAGCAGGCCGTGCGTGCTAGACAGCCGGGTCACCACGTCGCCGCCCGCCGTCGGCCATGCGCTGTACTTGTCCATGCCGTCCGCGAGCCGGAGCGTCCGGAAGTCGAATAGCGTCCCGGTGGCCTCCATGTCGAAGTTCGGTGTGGAGGTCTCATCGAGCGCCCGCACGATTGCGTCGTCGTCGGTCAACTCACGGGCGTTGGCAATGCTGCGCGTCTGTAGCCGCAGATTGTCTCGCACGGCTGTCCGGAACACGCGCCCCTTGCGGTCGCGGCAGCCGACGAGCCGCACCTGGTCGTCGATGTCGACGACAAGCCACCGCGTTTGCACGGCCCGGCAGGGCGCGCCGGTGCGGCGGGACAGGGCGGGAACGACCACGCCGTGAGAGAGGGTGAGCAGAATCCGCCTGGACGAAGGCTGGTGGACCATGATGCTTCTCCTGGTTGCGGTGAAAAGGGATCATGATCTCCCAGAACTCGCACAAGAAGTCGACCCAGAGAATCTGATATTCGAGGCTCTCGAAGCCTGGCATTCCTGGCAATTTTGAGGCGTCTCAAATTCATTTCACGCGATTTCAGCGTGTTGTCGCAAGGCGAGGAAGCACAAACCACTCCATCACTCCAAACCACGACAAGCGAGCAGGAGCTGCGTTCCTCATGCACGCGGCGCAGCCAGCGGCGCGTCAGGCATCGGAACATGCAGAGGGGCTTGTTCGGCCTGTCAGAGTGGTTGGCGGCGGCAAGCCAGACTGCATGCCAGGCGTCCGACGCCAGCGTTTGCGCGAAAAATGCGGAATGCGCAGGCATACCGCCGTGTGATGGGTCGCATGGCCGACGGTAGCGCTTTCAAGAGAGTGAGCCGCCGGAAAAAGAACCGTCAGCACGCGTTGCGGAGTGACGGCAGCGACGAAGCGCAGCAGCAGGCCGAACAGCGCGAGCAGAAGAACAAGAATGGCGGGAGACAGCATCGCTGGCGACCAGGCGGCTACGGCTGCGGCAGGCCGTTATCGTCACCGGGCTCCAATTCGCCCCACAGCTTCCGCAGATACGATGGCGAGACCTGGACGCGCAGCTGCTTCGAGAAGTAACGGGCGATGAGCCGGAAGCCGAGGCCCTGCGCATGAAGCTCCCGCACCAGCGCCCACCTGTGCAGCACTTTGTCGCGCAAAGGAGAGGGCCGTTCCTCCCGCAAGTTCCTGGCACGGGACTCGCGCACGCGCTGAAAATCCGCAAACTGCTCCGGCCCGGCGGCACGAAAACCGCGCTGGCGGCTCGTGTCGAAGCCGAAGCGGCGAATCGCGTCGAGCAGGGCGACGCAGGGAGACGGCGATGCTGCAAGAGCAGCTTCTCCCGGCGACGAGGCCGTGGCGCATGCGGAAACCACCTCGGCCAGGATGCGCTCACGGTCGGACTCGGCGAGGCCAGCGAGCCAGCGGAGAGCGCGGGCTCGTTCTTTTGCCGTGTGCAGGCCCGATGGATGCGTCGCGCGTTTCGGCACGGCCTACCTCAGGTACACGTCGACGCTGTCCATGCGGTTGTGCGCGATCTCGTTCGCCACAGCCTGCTTCGCTTCTTCGTGCGACAAGTCGGCCTCGACGGCTTCGTGCATACGCGCCTGCGCGAAGCTGTGCTTGAGCCCGTGCGTTCCCCTGCCCAGCGCATACTGCCCTGTCGCCCTGGCGGCGGCTTCGACGGCGCGCAGAAAGGTGCGGTACGGCGAGGCAAGCTGACCGTGCGACTGGATGTGTTCCTCAAGATCGCGGTACGTCGACAGCTGTACAAAGTGCTCGGTCTGCTTACCGCCTTTCTCCTGGACCGTGATGCGCCCAGCGGCATAGCCGGATACCGGGTCCATGCCCATGCCAAGCAGATTCGCGACTGTGAGAGGGTTGCTGCCGCGCGCCGGCGCGCCAACGCCTTCCGCGCGACACCCCATCTCGCCCATGAGCTTGGCCAGGAGACGAAGGCCAGCATCAGGAATGGCGGCGTAGAGGCCGACGGGGTCAGGGTACGCGCGCGACGTGTACCCCTTGGAACGCGCGGCCAATTCCGCGCGCCAGTGAGCTTTATCCGCCGCCAGGACTGTGCGGATGTCCGCCGCCGGCTCTCCACCGTGGCGCTCGGCGTACACGTCGAGCGCATGAGAGAGCTTCGTGAACGCCGAGATTTCGCGCTCAATGGTCTGGAACGAGCCGCCAGCATCGCGCAGCGCCTGGCCACGACCTGCGATGTACGTGCGAACAAAGCCGGAGACGCGCAGCGCTTGGCGCAGGTCGCGTTGCCCAGTTCGCTGCAGGAACTCGATGAAGCGGTGAATGTCGCGGCGGTAGACGTTCCAAGTGCCAATCCCACGGATGAATCGGTGGTCAACGGTGCCTTTCTTGCGGCCAATAGCGCGAATACCGCCAAGAAGCGCCTCCGCTTGCCCGTGCAAATTCTTTGGCCACCTGTTCGTCCCCATGTCCCCCGTCCTCCCCTTCGCGTCGTCCTTGCTGGTTCTTCAGTTGAGTAGTGTGCTCTTTCTGCGAGCGTGCTCGCGCGCCGAGCTTGTCGGCATGTGCGTCAAGGGGATTCCCTCGGCGCCGACGGTAGCAACTCCGCCGTTCCATGTTGCGCTGCGTCTCCTCTTGCAGCGGGGTTTAGGACTGGACTGTCCGTGGTTCTGCTCGCCCCAATGGGTCGGTACGAGCGATTCAGGGCCTTGAGGCGACTTCATGGTCACCCCGACAAACTGGTGGTGGGCGATTTCAGCCACTCCGTCGAGCGGGCGGCGTTCTCGAAGCCCAAGGCTCCGAAGCCCAAAAACAAAACAGAGGCACCGAAGAGCATCCCACGCCGGACGAACCGGCAGCAAGTCCGGC